>ERZ836877.2274-NODE-2274-length-25516-cov-15.805232_pt1 | contig 25516 bp, 21 predicted proteins | sample MGYA00519469_ERZ836877 | MGnify/ENA primary metagenome ERZ836877 (study PRJEB31850, sample SAMEA3708809) | human gut metagenome | biome: human gut; feature: human-associated habitat; material: faeces | place: China | collected 2014 ... | reverse complement strand
TTGACCTTTCTTATGCTCCGGGCGTAGAAAATCACGTTTTTTATGTACCTTTGCAGTCTGATTCATCTTATTTGACCGCATGCTCAGGATAAAAAGGCTATATACGTTTGTGTTGCAGAGCTTTGTGCCTCTGTTCATCATGACGTTTTTTATCTGCCTGTTCATAGTGCTGATGCAGTTTCTGTGGCGTTACATCGACGACCTTGTCGGAAAAGGTCTCGGCGTCGACGTCCTCGGCGAACTCTTTTTCTATGCGGCGCTTACCATGATACCGATGGCGCTCCCGCTGGCCATTCTATTGGCCTCGCTGATGACCTTCGGCAACCTCGGCGAGCACTTCGAACTGACGGCCATGAAGGCCGCCGGAGTGTCGCTGCTCAAAATCATGAAGCCGCTGATAGTGCTGATGGTGCTGATAGCCACCGGCGCCTTCTTTTTTCAGAACGACGTGCTCCCGGTGGCCCAGACCAAGATGTGGACCCTCCTCTACTCCATGCGCCAGAAATCGCCTGAACTGGAGATCCCCGAAGGTGTGTTCTACGATCAGATACCGGGCTACAATATCTATGTGGAGAAAAAGGACCGCGACAGCGGTACACTCTACGGACTGATGATCTACGACATGTCAAAAGGTTTCGAGAACGCCAACATCATCCTTGCCGATTCAGGGCGCCTGGCCATGATGACTGACAAGAAGCACCTGTTTCTGCGCCTTTGGGAGGGCGAATCGTTCGAGAACCTCCGCGAGGCAGGACGCAGCGTGAAGAATGTGCCTTACCGCCGCGAGACCTTCGAGCAGAAGGATATCCTGGTGAGCTTCGACGCCAATTTCAACCGCCTCGACGAGGACAACATGCGCAATCAGTATGTGGGCAAAAACATAGCCGAACTGCGCCAGACCATTGACTCGCTCAACACCAAGGTTGACAGCGTCGGGCGGTCTTACGCCAAAATGGTTGTGGAGCAGCCGCTCTTCGGCCTTCAGTATGCACGGACGGTAAACGATGGCGACACCATCGTGGAGCAGCGAATCCCCGATGTGGCGCTGGCTGTGCCCGTTGATATCGACTCGCTGTTCCGCGGTTCGAGCTCGGCCGAGCAGGCTTCATTCCTCCGCACCGCCCTTAACAAGGCCACCTATCACCGACAGGAATATGAATTCAAGGGTATGGTGGCCAAGGACGAGGCCAAGCTCATACGCCGCCACGAGATTGAGCTGCAGAAGAAATTCACCCTATCTTTTGCCTGCATCATCTTCTTCTTTATCGGCGCGCCGTTGGGCGCCATCATCCGCAAGGGCGGTCTCGGCATGCCGCTTGTGATCTCGGTTATTCTCTTCATATTCTACTATATAATTGATAATACGGGTTACAAGATGGCCCGTGACGGCCGAATAGAGGTGTGGGAAGGCATGTGGCTCAGCTCGGCAGTCCTTCTACCCTTAGGCATCTTCTTTACCTACAAGGCCGTGCGTGACTCGGCAGTGTTCAACCGCGATGCCTATCTCAACTTCTTCCGCCGTCTTGTGGGCAGTAATCAGGCCCGCCACATTGAAATGAAGGAGGTGGTGATGGACGATGTGGAGCGCTCCGAAGCGCTGCGCATGCTCTCCGAGTTGCATGAAGATGCCGGCCGCTTCCTGGTTGACAATCCGCGGCGTCCCAACTACCTGCATTACTGGCTGCGTGGATATGACCGAACACGGCTCCGACAGCTCTCGCGGCAGCTCGAAAGCACTGCCGATTATCTGTCAAACAGCCGTGATCCGCTGATTATCAATAAACTTATGGACTTTCCGATACTTCGCAGCCTCTGGCTCTACCATCCCACCAACTACCGTCCGCTGGCCTGGGTCGCCATTGTGCTCTTTCCCGTCGGACTGCCGGTCTACTTCGTGGGCCTGCGCCAGTTGCGCATACTCCGCGCCGAGATTGTCAGGATAGAAAGCGTAAGCACTGAACTCACAGAATTAACCAATAACAGCACCCAGTTATGAACAAAGATATACGTCTCAACACCATAGAGGAAGCCATAGAGGACTTCCGCGCAGGCAAATTCGTGATAGTAGTCGACGACGAGGACCGTGAGAACGAGGGCGACCTCATCATGGCCGCCGAGAAGGTGACTCCTGACCATGTCAACTTCATGATCACCAACGCCCGCGGCGAGCTGTGCGCCCCGCTTACCATTTCACGTTGCCGCGACCTCGGGCTGACGCACCAGGTTGACGATAACACTTCGATGCTCGGCACCCCGTTTACGATCACCGTCGACAAGCTCGATGGCTGTACCACCGGCGTGTCGGCCCATGACCGCGCCGCCACTCTCCGCGCCCTCGCCGATCCTCATTCGGTGCCCTCGACATTCGGCCGTCCCGGACATGTGCATCCACTCTATGCCCAGGACGAGGGTGTGCTCCGCCGTCCCGGCCATACTGAAGCCGGCGTCGATCTGGCCCGCCTGGCCGGTCTGCAGCCCGCCGCCACTCTGATAGAGATACTCAACGAGGACGGCACGATGGCCCGCTTGCCCCAGCTTCGCAAGAAAGCTGACGAATGGGGCCTGAAATTAGTGTCGATCCGCGACCTTATAGCCTACCGCCTGCGCACCGAATCGTCGGTAGAGCAGGGAGAGGAGGTGGATATGCCCACCGCCTACGGCCATTTCCGCCTTATTCCCTTCCGCCAGAAGAGCAACGGACTCGAACACATAGCCCTGATAAAAGGCGACGTGACTACTGACGAGCCGGTGCTGCTTCGCGTCCACTCGTCGTGTGCCACCGGCGATATCTTCGGCTCGCAGCGCTGCGACTGCGGCGAGCAGCTCCACAAAGCCATGCAGATGGTCGAGAAGGAGGGCCGCGGCGTGATCCTCTACCTCAGCCAGGAGGGTCGCGGCATAGGTCTGATGGATAAAATCAAGGCTTACAAACTTCAGGAGCAGGGCGTTGACACAGTAGATGCCAATCTCAGGCTGGGCCACAAGGCCGACGAGCGCGACTACGGCGTGGGCGCACAGATCCTTCATCAGTTAGGCGTGAGAAAGATGCGTCTGATGACCAACAATCCCGTGAAACGCATAGGTCTCGAAGGCTACGGACTTGAGGTGGTGGAGAATATTCCTATCGAGACAGAGCCCACCCCTTACAACCGCTTCTACATGCACACCAAGAAAGAGCGCATGGGCCACAAACTTGACAATATCGACTGATCCGTGCAGGTCATAAGATGACATAAAAACGGGGCGCACTTTAATTGAGGAGTGCGCCCCGTTTGGTATCTTGTAACCGGAGGAATCAGAGAGCGATCAGTTTTTCGATGCGGGCCTTGAGTTCGTCGCGGGTGGCGCCGGTAAGACGGAGATCACGCACCTGTTCGCCGTTCTTGAAGAAGAGGATGGTGGGGATTGACATGATGCGGTACTGGCCGGAGAGTTCGGATTCCTCATCGACGTTATATTTGCCGATGACCACCTTGTCAGCATATTCCTGAGCAAGTTCATCGATAACGGGTGCGAGACGCATGCAGGGGCCACACCATGTGGCCCAGAAGTCGATCACTACCGGCTTGCCGGAAGCGATAATCTCATTGACATTAGAGTCAGTAAATTGAAAAGCCATAGTTGTATGATTGTTGTTTGGATTAATTGTCAGTGTGGATGCAAAGATAGCGAATAATCGTCAAATCACGCTCGGTCAATTCTGAAATCTATGTCGAGATCCTCGAGTTTTTCCACAAGCTCCTTGTTGACAGGGATTTTGAGCGATGTGTCGAGGGTAACCGAGCGGCCGCTCTGGGGATCCTGTACGCGGAAGCGCAGATGGCCGAGATCTTCGGATGGATTGCGCATGTGTTCCGAGAGGACGCCGTGGAGCATCTCGTTGAGTTTGTTGGCCGTCACATTGATGGTGACGCCTGAAATCATCCGCCCTTTGATGTCGCTGAGCAACTGCACCGAGTTAACTTTGAAGCGTATGTCAGAGTTCTGAAATCTTCGGGCGAAAGCGCCGCGGATGAGCACCGGAGTGCCCGGCACACCATAATTGTGATAGTCAATGTAATCCTGTCCGAAGAGCATGAACTCGGCCGAGCCCGAGTAGTCCTGGATTTTCAGGATGCCGAAGCTGCCGCCGTTTTTGGCCGGGCGCGAGGTGAAGTCGAGCACCATGCCGCCGAGCATCACTTCTGTGCCTTCCTGAGGTGCGAGTTCGCTGAAGGTTTTCAGTGACATGGTTCCGAAGCGCAGTTCCATGAAGAACGGGTCGAGGGGGTTGGCCGAATGATAGGTGCCTACGATTTCTCGCTCCTTCTCGAGCTTGACGGCATCGACCCAGCGGACGGCAGGGATTACGGGCGGCCGGCCCGCGGTGGCGTTGGCGGCCTCGTCGTCGCCGAAGAGCGACATGCTCTGGTTCATCTTGTCGGCCTGGTAGAGCTGACCGTAGCGCAGGAGGGCTTCAGAGAAGGTCTCGCCCTTAGGGTTAGGCTCGAAGAAGTCCTCGCGCTGTATCTGGTCGCTGAAGCAGTCAAACGCACCGGCTGCGGCAAGGGTGTCGATGATGCGGCGGTTGAGCACCGACGGGGTTACGCGCTCCACAAAATCGTAGATTGACTTGAACGGACCCTCCTTGCGGCGGGCCGCCAGAATTTCGGCGGCCACATTCTCACCTATGCCTTTGAGGGCGGCGAGGCCGAAACGTATGTCGCCGTGTGAATTGACGCCGAACTCGGCGAACGACTCGTTGACATCGGGGCCTTTGACCGGGATGTGCATCTTCTTACATTCATCGATGAAGCCGGAGAGCTTCTCGATGTCGGAGCGGTTGCGCGACAGCACCGCCGCCATATATTCGGCCGGGTAGTTGGCCTTTAGATATGCGGTCTGGAAGGCCACCCATGAGTAGCAGGTGGCGTGGCTCTTGTTGAAGGCGTAGGAGGCGAACTTCTCCCAGTCGGCCCATATCTTTTCGAGTACCTTGGGATCATGGCCGTTGGCCTGTCCGCCTTCGAGGAAGAGGGCCTTGAGCTCGTTCATCTTCTCTATCATCTTCTTACCCATGGCCTTGCGGAGCGTGTCGCTCTGTCCGCGGGTGAAGTTGGCCAGCAGTCGGCTCAGGAGCATGACCTGTTCCTGGTAGACGGTTACGCCGTAAGTGTCCTTGAGATATTTCTCCATGATGGGGATATCGTAGACAATAGGCTCGCGGCCGTGCTTTCGGGCTATGAAGTCGGGAATGTAGTCCATAGGTCCCGGGCGGTAGAGGGCGTTCATGGCTATGAGGTCCTCGAAGGTCGACGGCTGGAGTTCGCGGAGATATTTCTGCATGCCGGCTGACTCGAACTGGAATGTGCCGGTGGTGTTGCCCTGGCAGTAAAGATCGTAGGTCTTGCGGTCATCGATGGGGATCTGCTCCATGTCGATGTCGATGCCGCGGGTCTGTTTGATGTTGTTGACGGCCTCCTTGATTATCGAGAGGGTCTTTAGGCCGAGGAAGTCCATCTTGATAAGACCGGTCTCTTCGATCACGCGTCCCTCGTACTGGGTCACGATAATCTTCTCCTTGGAGTCGGAGGCCTTGTCGACGGCGGTGCTGACGGGCACCCAGTCGGTGATGTCGTCGCGGCAGATGATTACGCCGCAGGCATGGACGCCGGTGTTGCGCACGGTGCCTTCGAGGGCTTTGGCGAATTTCAGCGTCTCGACGATGAGGGGATTGGGCGATGACAGCTCGGGCTTGAACTCCGGCACATAGTTGTAGCAATTGTCGAGAGTTGGCTTGAGGTCCTTTCCGTCAACCGTAGGCATACGTTTGGGAATCAGCTTGGCCAGTCGGTCACTCTCGCTCAGCGGCAGCTGTTCGATGCGGGCCACGTCCTTGATTGACGATTTGGCGGCCATTGTGCCGTAAGTGATGATGTGTGCCACCTTCTCCTCGCCGTATTTGCGGGTAACGTAGCGGAGCACGTCGGCGCGGCCGTCGTCGTCGAAGTCGATATCGATATCGGGCAATGATATACGGTCAGGGTTGAGGAAACGTTCAAACAGCAGGTCGTATTTCACGGGGTCAATCTGGGTGATTCCGAGACAGTAGGCCACGCAGCTGCCGGCGGCGGAGCCACGGCCGGGACCTACGCTGACGCCAAGCTGATTGCGGGCGGCGTTGATGAAGTCCTGGACTATGAGGAAGTAACCGGGAAAACCCATGGTTTTCATGATGTGGAGCTCGAACTTGATGCGTTCGCTGAGCTCGTCGCTAAGCGGATCGCCGTAGCGGCGCCGGGCGCCTTCGTATGCGAGTTTGGCCAGGTAGTCGGCCTCGAACTTGATGCGGTAAAGTTTGTCGTAGCCGCCGAGTTTCTTGATTTTGGCCTCGGCGTCCTCCTGTGAGAGCACCACGTTGCCGTTCTCGTCGCGGGTAAACTCGTCAAAAAGGTCCTGCTCGGTGATTCGCGATCGGTACTCCTCCTCCGAGCCGAAATCGGCGGGAATCTCGAAATTGGGCATTATGGGGCCGTGGTCAATGGAGTAGTGCTCCACCTTACCGACGATTTCCGACGTGTTTTCGAGCGCTTCGGGGATGTCGGCGAAGAGGTCGTTCATCTCCTGCTGGGTCTTGAGCCACTCCTGTTTGGTGTAGCGCATGCGGTTGGGGTCGTTGAGGTTGGAGTTGGTGCTGACGCATATCAGTCGGTCATGGGCTTCGGCGTCCTCGGCATTGACGAAGTGGGAGTCGTTGGTGCAGATGAGTTTGATGCCGAACTTGCGGGCCATGCGGATTATTTCGGGGTTGACGCGCTTCTGCTCCTCATAGACCTCGCGGTTGCCTCCGGGCACGTTGGTGGGATGGCGCTGGATCTCAAGATAGTAATCATCGCCGAAGGTTTCCTTCCACCACTGCACCTGCTTTTCGGCCTCGTCGATGAGGCCCTGGCGTATGAGGCGGGGTATTTCGCCGCCGAGACATGCCGAGGCCACTATGAGGCCCTCGCGGTGGGCGGCGAGTTCCTGCTTGTCGGTTCGGGGATGGGAGTAGAATCCTTCGGTCCAGGCTTTTGACACGAGCTTGATGAGGTTCTTGTAGCCGGTCTTGTTTTTGGCGAGCACCACCAGGTGGCGTCCTGTGTCGCGCTTGTCAGTCTGTTCGTGGAGCGACTTGTTGGCCACATACATCTCGCAGCCGAGAATCAGCTTGAAGTCGCCTGACTTCAGGCGGTCAATCCAGCCTTTGATCCGGGCAGCCTTGGCATCGTCGCCTGATTTCTCGGCCTTTTCGAGTTTCTTTTTGAGTCCCTTCATGGCGCCGCCGTTGACATAGTTGTAGATCTCTTTTACGCCGAACATGTTGCCATGATCAGTGATGGCGAGGCCGGGCATGCCATCGGCAAGGGCCTTATCGACGAGTGCGGGCACAGATGCCTGACCGTCAAGGAGTGAGTACTGTGTGTGGACGTGGAGGTGAGTGAAGGGAATCATAGTAAAGCTCTAAATTTTATCCAAAGTTAGTGAAAAATGGCAGGAGGTGCAAGTGTGGGGCACCGGTAGTTATCAATACTTATCAACATCGGCGATTTTTTTTCGCAGTGCGGTGATAGATAGCGGCCTGCTGAGCAGTCATTTATTGCAAAGGCGGGAACATACCGCTTCTTCTGGATGTTAAATAGTTAATAATTAAAAAGATAAAGATGAAACGAATTTTATTTTTGGCCCTGATAGCAATTGTGTGCGGTGTGACGGCCCGTGCGGCTTCGCCTGCCGAGATTACTTCAACCGCGCAGTTCAATAAGATAGTGCTGGCATCGGACCGCCCTGTTGTGGTCGACCTGTATGCCGACTGGTGCGGCCCCTGCCGCGCGTTTGCTCCTACGTTTGACCGTGTGGCCGACGAGTTTGCCGGCAAAGCATCGTTTTTCCGTGTCAATATCGACAAATGCCCCGAGATAGCCACCGGGCTGGGCGTCAGCGCTATACCTGATATTGCAGTGCTCTATGTCAAGGACGGCGAACTTCAGGTGACCAACAGCATCGGGGCGCTTGACTACGGCGAGTTTGTGCTCTTCATCAAGCGCGCCATCGCCCTCGACACCCGTAAAAAGATATAGATAACCAATAAATAAAAGAGAGGAGATTTTGTTATGCTTAAAGGGAAAAAGTTATTGAAGGCCTGGCGCAGGCTGCCTCCCGACATCCAGACTGGACTCGTTTTCGGGCTGTTTAACCGTGAGCTGGATTCGCGTCGCAGGTATTATGATGAGAATGGTGTCTATCAGGAGATTGTCGACAGGGGCTTTGATGATCTCGAACTCGATGATGCCAGCACTTGCCTGAAACGTTCTGAACGCGAATATGCAGTGCGTCACACTGATTCGCTTGAGCCTTTTTATCGTGAAATGGCCGAGTATATTTACTGCCTCGACATAAGTTCGCGTTCGGCTGAGGCAATCCAGTGGGATGCGGGTAGGAAAATGAGGAATCCCGTGCTGCGTGAAGTTGTGATGACTCTGATGGGGTTAAACGATTCGCGCGGGCAGATGCTTGAAAATATTGCACAAATGCGTGTGAGCGCTAAGGAATTCTTTCATGATTACTATAGCGCCGATATGGAACAGGATCGTATTAAGGTGATTGGGCAGATAAATCGTGAACGGGAGCAAAGAAAGGCGCAAGATGACACACGCTTCCCGACGATGTCTGTTCCGACATACAGTCCGTGGAAAACAGGATTCCTCCGCGTAGGTTATGCAGTGCTGGGCTTCCTGGTGGCTGTCAATGCCATATTGGTGATTACGATGTGTGTCAACGAGGATTCGTCAACTCCTCGGCTTTATAGCGAGGAGCATCCCGAGCGCCCGTACGACATGTTGCAGAATTATCGCATGCGTGTCCCCATGACCCTTCCCGTGGCCAAAGGGAGGTTGGAGATGGAATTGCGTGAGCCGGTGGAAATGTCGCTGGATCCCGAGTCCGTAGGCTTCACTGTAGTGAACACCGGAATCCACCGGGCATCAGAAAATAATGAGACTGCGCCTTAACAAAGTAAGGCACAGTCTCTTATCGTGTTTTTGAAACTGTAGTCGATCAGCTGATTATAGTTATGTGTATCTGTGTGTGTTTTACTTAACTACGTCGTTGAGCTCAGCGCCGGCTTTGAATTTAACGGCTTTACGTGCAGGGATTTCGATAACCTCTTTTGTGCGGGGGTTAATGCCTTTACGGGCTGTTTTTTCTGATACGGCAAATGTGCCGAAACCGATGAGAGCTACTTTGTCGCCTTTGGCGAGCTGTTCGCTTACAGTGTTGATAATTGCGTCGAGTGCTGCTTTGGCCTGCGTTTTGGTAAGGCCTGCTTTCTCGGCGATTGCATTAATGAGCTCAGTCTTGTTCATAACAAAAATAAAGTTTTAGAATGGTATAATTGCCACAAATATAAGCGTTAAAACTTTAATATCACAACAAAAGGCAAAAAAAATATCAAAAAAATTAAATTAAGTTGTAGGAAAAGGCCCCAAGAGGTGAAAAATGCAGTTAAATTGCTAATTTTGCAAGCAAATTTTTAATGATATGGGCACATTCGGACCTTCGTTCAGGAGCATGCCTCCTGTTACAAAGAATCTTATAATATTAAACCTGATAGTATGGCTGGCAATGATGATTTCGCCGACTATCAGCAATAATATGATGCAGTACTGCGCGCTGCATTTCTATAAAGCATCGGAATTCAACCTCATTCAGCCGGTAACCTACATGTTCATGCACTCCACGCATGGCATCTGGCACATTCTGTTCAACATGTTTACACTCTACATGTTCGGTTGCCTGCTTGAGCAGGTGATGGGGTCGAAGCGCTTTCTGCTTTTCTATATGGTGTGCGGTATCGGAGCGGCGCTTATCCAGGAGCTCGTATGGGATCTGACCTGGAAAAACATTCTGGTCGACGTGATGGCAGCAAGTCACGGCGGTTCTGTGGCTGAGTGGCGCGAAGGCCTCGAGGCTGCCATTAATCAGGGCATCGAAATGCCGGCTCTCAACCAGATATTCCTCACCATAGGTGCATCGGGCGCCATCTACGGCGTGTTGCTTGCGTTCGCAATGCTGTTTCCCAACATGCCGCTTTACTTCATGTTTATTCCGGTGCCTGTCAAGGCCAAATGGATGGTGCTCATCTGGGTGGGCCTCGAGTTGCTGCTCGGCTTGAGTGAGGCAAACGACGGCGTGGCTCACTTCGCCCACCTCGGCGGCATGATCTTCGGCTTTGCCATGATATATTACTGGAAAAAGAAAGGGACGCTCCATGGCGGCTACTATTGATATGTTGCGTTCACGCCTTCGGCGCATCAGCCCGCTGGGCTGGCTCCTGACAGTCAATGCGGCCGTGTTTGTGGGGCTCAGACTGGCTGTGGCCGTCGGCAATCTCACGGGCTCGGGCCCGGATGCGTCGCGGATTGTCAGCGAGGTGATGCTGCCCGCTTCGTGGACAGCGCTGGCCCACAGGCCCTGGACGCTCTTTACGTATATGGTGTCACATTACGATGTGTGGCATATACTTATGAACCTGTTATGGCTCTACTTTTTCGGGGCTATAATGCTGCAGGTCAATAGCGGAAGGCGCCTGGTGACGCTTTATCTCGCCGGCGGCCTTGCGGGCGGCGTGGCTTTTATGCTGATGCACGGCCACACCTTCTGGCTCACCGGGGCTTCGTCGTCGGTGCTCGCCATCGTTACCGCCGTGATGATTCTCGCTCCTGACTATCGGGTCAACCTGCTGTTTTTCGGCCCTGCCCGCATGCTGTGGGTGGGCGTGGTGGCACTGGTGCTGATAGGCGTGGCCTCAGGCACCACGGGCGCAGGCCAGCTTGCGGCCCACCTCGGCGGTATGGCCGCAGGTGCCCTGATGGCTCTTGCCTGGAAATACCGCCGTAGCCCCGCCGCTCGTAAGGCCCATGCTCCGAAATCTGAGCCGGAGCTGCCGCAGATGCCTGACACCGAACTGCTTGACATGCTGCTCGACAAGGTGCGTCGCTCAGGCTATGGATCGCTCACCGAGCGCGAGCGTAACGAACTCTTTCGCATTTCCAACCGGCTGAAAACCGACTGAAATCCCTGTTTACAATGAATCCCCGCACCCGGCAAAACATACTCAAAGCGCTGCGCATCGTGGCCATAGCGGTCACGATAGCCGTAGGCCTGCTGACAGTGATGTCGGGCTACGGAGGCGTGATAAACCCATCGGTGACATGCGCAGGTGCCGTTCTGGCCATGATGTTCCCGGCGTTTATGATAGTCAACGCAGTTATCGGCATCGCCAACCTGTTCCGGAACAGACGTCTGGCCATAGTGAGCGGCGTCAGTCTGCTGCTGGCATGGGGCCCCTTTCTCACCTATTGTCCGCTCAACTTCTTCCGCCCGAGCCTCAAGGAGATTGCCGCGATGAAGGAACCTACGCTCAAGGTGATGACTTTCAACGTGCTTGCTTTCTCCGACTACCGCACCGGGAGCTGGCACACACCTAACGGCACCGTCAGCTATATCCTCGACCAGGACGCGGATGTGGTGCTCCTTCAGGAGGCTTACGGGCTCTTTGACTCGGTGCATGACAACGGCATCACCGCCGGACAGCGCACAGCCATATATGAGCTTTATCCCTACAGCTACATGGCCGACGACGGCATGTGTATGCTATCCAAATATCCCGCCTATGAGATCTTTCCCGGGCATGACTCAAGCGACGGCATGGAGATGCACACCTACAACGTGAGCATCGGCGACAAAAGCCTGACCGTTGTCAATGTCCATCTGCAGTCGATCGGACTGACGAGCGATGACAGGCGTCTCTACACGGAAATCACCGGGGGCGAGGCCGGCGAAAGCGTGGGAGCCTTCCGCCACACAGTGCTTCATAAGCTCGGCGATGCCTTCCGCGCCCGCGCCGCACAGGCCGAGACGTTGCGTCGAGAGCTCGACTCCATCGAGGGGTCGGTGATTCTGGCCGGCGACTTCAACGATATCCCCGGCAGCTATGCCTCGCGTACCATCGAGGGCGGCGATATGACCGACGCCTATCGCGAGGCTGGTCTCGGCCCCGCGGTCACATATCATGCTGACAAGATGTATTTCCGCATCGACCAGATGTTTTACCGGGGCGATATCGAAGCCCTCCGTGCATGGGTAGGGGACTGCCCGTACTCTGACCACTACCCCATGATGTGTTACTATAGCTTATAATCAATCATCCAAATATCATATTGTTATGAAGAAAACCATTGCTACGATCGCCGCCGCGATAGCCATCCCCTTAGCCGGGAGCACGGCTTTCGCCGCCGAGCCGGCCGAACGGACCAATCCGTTTCTGACCGATTACACCACCCCCTATCAGATTCCTCCGTTTGAATCAATCACTTACGATGACTATATGCCCGCCGTTAAGGAGGGTATCCGTCAGTATGAGGCTGATATCGACGCCATTATCCGCAATCGCGCAACCCCTGACTTTGAAAATACCATCCTGGCCATGGAGCAGGCAGGCCGTCTGCTCAACCGTGTGCTCCTCGTGTTCTCGAGCCTTAACGAGACCGATTCGTCGCCCGAAATGGTCAAACTCTCCGAGGAGATATTCCCCCTCTATTCTCAGACCGTCGACAAGGTGATGATGAACGACCTTCTGTTTCAGCGCGTCAAACAGGTTTATGACAACCGCGCCAAGTTCGGTCTCACTCCTGCCGAAAACCGCGACGTTGAGGAAACCTACAAACAGTTTGTGCGCAGCGGTGCCCTGCTGAGCGATGCCGACAAGGAGAAACTCATGGAGGTGAACTCGCAGCTCACCGATCTTTACCTGAAGTTTAACAAAAACCTGCTCAACGACACCAACGCGTTCCGGCTCCTGGTGACCGATGAAGCACAGCTTTCGGGTATTCCCGCCAGCAACATCGCCGTAGCCGCCGACGAGGCCAAGGCCAACGGCAAGGAGGGATGGCTTTTCACTCTCCACGCTCCCAGCCGCCTGCCCCTGCTGCAGTATGCTGACAACCGCGACCTGCGCCGTCAGATGTATGAGGGCTACATTTCGCTGGCTTCGAAGGGCGAGAACAACAACCTGCCCGTGATCAACGAGATCCTCAAGGCACGTACCCAAAAAGCCGAACTGCTCGGTTATCCCGATTTTGCCTCTTACATGACCGCCAACGTGATGGCCAAGAACCCTGCCAACGCCGAGAACCTGCTCATGCAGATCTTCACCCCGGCGGTGAAGCGCGTCAAGGAAGAAGTGGCCGAGATGCAGGCGCTTGCCGACCGCGAGGGCGCCAATATCACCATCGAGCCCTGGGACTACTACTATTATGCCGAGAAGGTACGCAAGGACAAATATAACCTCAACGAGGATGAGGTCCGCGCCTACTTCCCCCTCGACAATGTGCGCGAAGGTATATTCAACATGGCCTCACGCCTCTACGGTGTGAAATTCACCGAGATGCCTGACGCTCCCAAATATAACCCCGAAGTGAAGGTCTATGACGTTACCGATGCCAGGACCGGCGAGCACATAGCAGTGTTCATGACCGACTATTTTCCTCGCGCCTCGAAGCGCCAGGGCGCATGGATGAGCGAATTCCAGGGCGCTTTCGTCGACCCCGACGGCACTTCGCAGCGCCCGATAGTCTACAATGTGGGCAACTTCTCCAAACCCACCGCCGACACCCCCTCGCTGCTTACGCTCGATGAGGTTGAGACGATGTTCCACGAGTTCGGCCACGGTCTCCACGGCATGCTCACCAAGGCTCACCTCCGCTCGCAGGCCGGCACCAACGTTGACCGCGACTTCGTTGAGCTCCCTTCGCAGATCCACGAACACTGGGCCCTCGAACCCGAACTGCTCAAGACCTACGCCCGCCACTACAAGACCGGCGAGGTGATCCCTGACTCGCTCATCGAGAAGCTCCACGCCGCCTCGACCCACAATCAGGGCTTCATTACCACCGAACTCGTGGGCGCAGCCCTTCTTGACCTCCAGTATGGCAAGCTCGACGTGACCGATTCGATGGACGTGGCCGCCTTCGAGGCCTCTGTGGCTCAGAAGCTCGGCATGCCCCGCGAGGTGCAGTTCCGTTACCGCAGCCCCTACTTCCGTCATATCTTCGGATCTGACGGATATGCCTCAGGTTATTACACCTATCTCTGGGCCGAAGTGCTTGACTGCGACGGCTTCGAACTGTTCCAGGAAAAAGGTGTGTTTGACCCTGCCACCGCCAAGTCGTTCCGTGAAAATGTACTCGAAGCCGGCGGCAGCGCCGACCCCATGGAACTTTATGTGAAATTCCGCGGCCACGAGCCCAAAGTCGATGCCCTTCTGCGTTCGCGCGGCCTCGCTCCCGAGCAGCCCAAAATCTCCCATGACGTGCCTCAGAAAAGCGGAAAATAAGCCTCTGACTTAAAGCAAAATATAATCATAATTTAACCGCCGGATCTCAGCTGAGACCCGGCGGCTTTTATGATGGCAGAAAGAGAAAAATTGTCGGGATAATCAGGCCCGGGAGATGGATTTTAGAACGTCGCCGATAAATTCGCTGCGGTGGTCGGCCGAGTCGGTCGACACATGGTCGCAGTTAAACCATTTCACCCCGTTCATGCCTACGGTGTTGAGTACCAGGGGTGTGAAATAGCCGCTGATAAACGGTGCGATCACTTCCGAATCCTCCTCGGAGGTGGTGATGAGCGTGGTGCGCGAGATGTTGAGGCAGGGTAGGAGGGCGCCTTCGGGAGTGGTGTCGTAGACAACGCCCTTGAGGAATACTTTGTCAATGAATCCCTTGAGCATGGCCGGCATCATGCCCCACCAGATGGGGAAGATAAAAATGATGTGGCGAGTGTGGCGCAATGTCTCCTGATAGCGGCGCACGGTGGCGTCGTCGGTAGCGCCCTTGAATGAGAGTTCGAGTCCTGCCGAGTCGAGCACGGGGTTGAAGTGCTCGTCGTAGAGGTTTATGACGTCGTATTCCTGGCCTTTGGCGGTAAATTCGTCGGTTATGGCGTTAAGAATAGCGTGGTTGAAACTTTTGTCGTAGGGATGGCAATATACTATTGTTGTCATGGCTATAGATGTTAATGGATGACTGGAGATTTTATAGCTAAACAACGCTTAAGCGGATAATGTTCCGCACTATGCTGTTTTTTTTGAAAAAATCATACTCCGGGCATCAGGGCCATGTGGGTGCGTCGGCAGGGGAATCCGAGGATTTCGCCGGTGGCGGGAGCGCTGAAGATTATGCGGGAGAGCACCTCCACACTCACGTCGAAATCCGGTTTCTGCACCGGTTCGGAAATGATGTTACACCGGCCGCTCCCCACACGGTAGGTGTGGTTGTTGTGGAGAAGCAGCGGGTCGGTGACGCGGATTGTGGCTTTCCACTGCGGATTGGCAGCGGCGATGAGAGAAAGGCACTCCTTGACATCGATAAGCCTGCCCATGGCGCAGGGCGACAGGCGTCGGCTGCCGGCGTCGGCCGCCGGGGCGTTGTAGCGGAATGGCCGGTCGGGAAATTGTGCGCGCAGTTCGTGGAGAGCGCCGGTGCGGGCGTCGGCATCGGCGCCTAACAGTTCGTGTACCACCACTGTCCCGTCATCGTCAGTCGAGGCCCATGCCATGGCGGCCACCGGAATGTCCTTTCGGCCCACGGCTACGAATGTGCCGCCGGGAAACATCGCTATCTCGTCAAGGAAATTGATGAAGTCACGTTCGGTGTGGAGCACACAGCCCGGACTTTCGCGCTGATAGCGGGAAAAGGCGTCGTAGACGGCAGGAGCGTAGGCATCGGTGAGCGGATGATATCCGGTTTGTGTGGTGAAAGGATGGAGCGAGGTGAACCGCTGGGTATCTGTGAGAAACACTTCGGTGAAGCCGAAACGCGAGAAATAGGGGTAGTCCCAGTCATGATAAGGCAGAAGCTCACACATCATGTAGCCTCGGCGCACCGACTCGTCGAGCGCCCGCAGCATCAGCTCGGTCATCAGACCTCGGCCGCGCATCTGGCGCTTGGTCACCGCTCCGGTGAAATAGCCCGTCAGCGGCTCAGCTCCGTAAAACCACAGTCTGAACGGCTGGAGCAGCAGGCATGAGGCCACGCGGCCGTCAACCTCTGTGACGAGTGCGTCGTCATCGTGATAGATGCGGTCAAAATACATGTCGAGATATTCGGGGCTAAGCTTAAGTCCTTCAGACCAAAGGCGCTTTATTTCATCCTTGCGTTTCATAGTATCAAGCCGGCGCTTACTCCCGCCGGCAAAATTAAAACGCCTTGCCCCACGATAATGTTGCGGCTTCCCGCTATCAAAACGAAACCCCGAGGCCGGCGTCGACACTCGGGGTTGTATTTGTAAAAGAACGGGGAATCAGAGGATGCCCTGGGCCATCATGGCGCGGGCCACTTTCATGAAGCCGGCCACGTTGGCGCCCTTCACATAGTTGATGTATCCGTCGGCTTCCTTGCCGTAGAGCTCGCACTGGTGGTGGATCTCGGCCATGATCTCTTTGAGGCGGGCGTCGACTTCGGCGGCTGACCATGAGAGCTTCTGCGAGTTCTGAGCCATTTCAAGACCGCTCACTGACACGCCGCCGGCGTTGGCAGCCTTGCCGGGCGCATAGAGGATGCGGGCTGCGAGGAACTCACGGATGGCCTCGGGGGTGGAGGGCATGTTGGCACCTTCGCTCACGGCTATGCAGCCTTGTGCCAGCAGGGCGCGGGCATCGTCGCCGTCAATCTCGTTCTGGGTGGCCGAGGGCATCGCAATATCACATTTTACTCTCATCCATGGGCGTTCGCCGGGGAAGTATTCGCAGCCGTATTCTTCGGCAAACTCGCGTATGCGGCCGCGGTAGATGTTTTTGAGTTTGAAGATATAGTCAAGCTGCTCGCGGGTCAGTCCGTCGGGCACGTAGATGGTGCCGTCGCTGTCGCTCATCGACACCACCTTGGCGCCCAGCTGAAGCAGCTTCTCGGCAGTATAGGTGGCCACGTTGCCCGAGCCGGAGATGGCCACGCGCTTGCCGGCAAGTTCAATGCCGCGGGTGGCGAGCATTGACTGGAGGAAGTAGACGTTGCCGTAGCCGGTGGCTTCGGGACGGATGAGCGAGCCGCCGAACTCGCGGCCCTTGCCGGTGAAGGTGCCGGTGAATTCCTGAGCCATTTTCTTGTACCAGCCGTACATGTAGCCTACTTCGCGGCCGCCAACGCCTATGTCGCCGGCAGGCACGTCGGTGTCGGGGCCTATCTGGCGCCATAGCTCGGTGATGAAAGCCTGACAGAAGCGCATCACCTCCATGTCGCTCTTGCCGCGGGGCGAGAAGTCGCTGCCACCCTTTGCGCCGCCCATGGCGAGCGTGGTGAGCGAGTTCTTGAAGGTCTGCTCGAAGGCGAGGAATTTCAGGATTGACTGGTTGACGGAGGAGTGGAAGCGGATGCCGCCTTTATAGGGGCCGATGGCGTTGGAGTGCTGGATGCGGTAGCCCATGTTGTTCTGCACATGGCCGCTGTCATCCACCCACGACACGCGAAACGAGAATATGCGGTCAGGGATGCAGAGGCGCTCGATGAGGTTATAGCGCTCGAACTCGGGATGTTCGTTATACACTTCCTCGATCGAGGTGATTACTTCTTCAACGGCCTGGAGATACTCGGGTTCGTTGGGAAACCGACGTTTGAGGTCGGCCATTACTTCTGACGCTTTCATTTTGATAAAAACCTAACTGATATTTTGACTAAATGTAAGATGATTTTGCAAATCGGTTGCAAATTTACATATTATTTTGCATCCGTCAAACTGTTTGTAGCAAAAATAGCGACAGAAATATTTGTCTGCCGTGTCAATCCTCGGAATAGTGGCGCAATACGCGGCGGTAGGAGTTGAAAATCTTGGATTTCGACACGAAACCCACATATTTGTCGCCGTCGACTACCGGCAGGTTCCACGCGCCGGTGCTGTCAAACACTTTCATCACCTCCTCCATTGACGAGTGTATGTCAATGATGGCCGGGGGCGAGCTCATGAACTTGCTCACGTGCATGCGGCGGTAGAGGTCGGGGCGGAACATGATGTTGCGGATGTCGTCAAGCAGCACTATGCCTATCAGACGGTCGTCCTTGTCGGTGACCGGGAAGAGGTTGCGCTTGCTTTCGGAGATGACGTTGACCATCTGGCGCAGGTCCATGTCGGGGTGCACTGGCAGGAAGTCGGTTTCTATCACATTGTCGATTTTCAGCAGCGTGAGCACCGCCTTGTCTTTGTGGTGGGTGAGCAGTTCGCCGCGCTGGGCCAGTCGCATGGCGTAGATACTGTAAGGTTCGAAGGCTTTGATGGTGAAATAGGAGAGCGCCGACACTATGAGCAGCGGCAGGAACAGGGTGTAGCCGCCGGTGAGCTCGGCCGTGAGGAAGATTGCCATCAGCGGGGCATGCATCACGCCCGCCATCACGCCGGCCATACCCATCAGCGCGAAGTTTTTCACCGAGAGGGTTAGCCCGAATATGTCGTTGAGCGTGTAGGCGAAGAAGAATCCGGCCATGCAGCCCACGAAGAGCGACGGTGCGAACGTGCCGCCAACGCCGCCGGCACCGTTGGTGGCCGAGGTGGCGAAGGCTTTGGTGACGGTCAGCACCAGCAGAAACGCCATTATAAACAGCGCCGAGCCGCGCGCCGAGTAGAATACTGATCCGTCAAGAATGGCCTCGGTGTTGCCGCTGAGCAGCGCCACTATCGACGAATAGCCCTCGCCGTAGAGCGGCGGGAACAGGAACACCAGGCCTGACAGGATGATGGCGCCGATGAGATAGCGCTTCCACACGGCCGTGACGCGGCGGAACATGTTTTCCATCATGTTCATCACACGGGTGAAGTAGAGCGACACCAGACCGCAGAATATGCCTAACAGCACCACGTAGGGTATCCTTCCGGTCATGAATGGCTCGGTCTGCACGAAGTAAAACTCGGCCTCGTAGCCGCTGAACGTGTAGGCTATCACAGCGCCGGTGATCGACGAGATCAGCAGCGGCATCACCGACACCGTGGTGAGATCGATCATCAGCACCTCGAGCGTGAAAAGCATCCCCGCGATAGGGGCCTTGAATATTCCGGCGATACCTGCGGCCGCACCGCATCCCACCATGATCATCAGCACTCGAGGCGACATGCGGAATATCTGCCCTATAGTAGAGCCGATGGCCGCGCCCGACATCACTATAGGGCCCTCGGCGCCGACCGATCCGCCGAAGCCTATGGTCACCGAACTGGCGCAGAGCGATGTGAACATGTTATGGCGCTTCAGACGGCTCTTGTTCTGCGATATGGCGTAGAGCACACGCGTCACGCCGTGGCTTATGTTGTCGCGCACCAGATAGCGCACGAACAGCAGCGTGATGAGCACACCCACCGCCGGATAGATGATGAAGAGGATATTGCCTGACGTGGCCGACATGCCTGATGTCAGCCCGTGGGATATGAGGTGGATCAGCTCCTTGAGCAGCAGCGCGGCAAACCCGCCGAAGGTGCCCACGAGCAGGGCGAGAAACACCACGAATGTCTTTTCGCTTATATGTTTCTCGCGCCATACTAACAGGCGCATAAACAGGTTCTGCGATGTGCCGGCTGATCCGGCGGTTGTGTTATCGGCCATATTATACTCCTTTCCCTGAAAAAACAGTGTGGACTGTGTGGATAATAACCTTGAGGTCGGTGACCAGCGAGATGTTCTCGAGATAGAGCAGGTCATAGCGCATGCGCTCCATCATCTGGTCAACGGATGAGGCATAGCCGTAGTTGACCATGCCCAGTGATGTGACGCCGGGCCGCAGGCTGCGCAGCAGGGCGTAGGAGGGTTCGCGCTCCATCAGCTGCTCGGCGAAGTAGGGACGCTCGGGACGCGGACCCACTATCGACATGTCGCCGCGGATCACGTTGTAGAGCTGCGGCAGTTCGTCGAGGCGGTATTTGCGCAGAAAGCGCCCCAGGGGGGTGATGCGGCGGTCGCCGTCGCTTGACAGCGCGGGCACTCCGTCGGCCTCGGCGTCGGCCACCATGGTGCGCAGCTTCACCATGTTGAACAGACGCCCGTGGCGCCCCACGCGCTGCTGCACGTAGAAGGCCGGACCTTTCGACGTAAGCCTCACTGCCACAGCCAGGGCAAGCACGGGCACCGCGGTGACGATTGCCGCGAGCGAGGCCAGGGTCACGTCAAACACCCGCTTGATGTTCAATGTGCTCGCCGACAGATGCGAGCTGCTGATGTCGATAAGCGGCTGCGAGGTAATGGTGAGAAGATGGGTGCGGAACATGAACGAGGGGAGCGAGTCGGCGCCCATGTAGACGGGCTTTTCCACCGGGAAGAGTCTGTTGATGACCTCGAGCGTGTGGTTCCAGCCCTCGGGATGGGGGATTACTATGATATTGTCGACCCTCTCGCTTGCGCAGAGCTCTTTGATCTCCTTGAGGTCATGCACCGGCACGGGCATCCCCGTGAGCGATGCGGCCCGGTTGTCGGCGTCGATGTAGGCGGTGACCTTCATGCCCGTGGCGCGCGATATCCGCTTCAGCTGATGCTCGAAAAGCCCGGGCGCCGACGAGTAGCCCACCACCACCGACGGAAACGATATCTTCCCTGACCATATCTTGCGGATTGTCCGCCATGTGATTATGAGCCGAGGAACATATACCAGCCCGAACAGCAGCAGAAAAAGCCACAGGAAAAGGCTGTAGTCACGTGCGCGGTCGTTGGTGAGGTCGTTGAGCAGGGCCAGGAAGATCAGAGACACGGTGCCTAATAGGGCCGTGATGAAGGTGACCGAAAATTCCTGGGTGCGCGATTTCACGAACACATTATTATAGAAGCCTGACAGGTAGTAAAGAAACATCATCCCCACGGGGAAGAGCAGTTGCCCCAGCACAGGCATCGTGGAGGTGAGGAAGGCCCCGAGGGTATTGAAGTTGGTATAGGCCAGCGGCAGATCGTAATATCTGACTATGTTGAATATAGCCAGGGCGATATTGGTCGACACGAAGTCGGCCGCGATATATTTCAGTCGCTGTCGGTTCTCGAGTGTCACTTTCTGATGATTGTCACTACCGCGTCGTCGGTAATTTTGATGATGGATGATGATCGGTGAGGCGTCTGGTCGTCACGGCGGTATGTTGCCACATAGTCAACGGCCGCGATGATCTCCGCGCTGATGTCGGCGAAGCGGGCCGGGGTGGGCCGGCCGCTGATGTTGGCCGAGGTCGACACCACGGGGCGGCGCAGGCCGGTGCACAGCGCGCGGCTGTAACGTTCACCGGTTACGCGGATGGCCGCGCTGCCGTCAGCTGCGAGAAGCTCCGGCGCGAGGCCGCGAGGCCGGTCGTAGACCACGGTCAGCGGGCTGACGGCGGCCTCCACGAGCTCGTATGCCACGTCGGGGGCGTCAGGAACATAGCGCGAGAGCATGCCGGTGTGGGCCACAAGGGTGATGAGCGCCTTCGACTCGGCGCGGCGTTTGATCTCAAACACCCGGCGCACGGCCTCCGACGAGGCTGCGTCGCACCCTATGCCCCATACCGTGTCGGTAGGGTAGAGGATCACTCCGCCCCGGCGCATGCACTCTACGGCTTGCCTTATATCTTCTTCGAATGTCATGCCTCAGATTTTTGTTTTGATATGCAAAGATAATACTCTAAGCCCGTGATTACAATTTTCTTTGTAAAAAACCTTTGAACAATTGTCCCCGCTTTGACATTATATGGGTACAAGAGATAACAAAACAGCTTTTTCAGATAACGTTACGCCCGGCTCGTGAAGAATCGGGCGTCGCGGCGCTTTTTTCTCCGCTTTTTGTTGGCTGTCAGCGAAATTTTTCATTATTTTGTGAAAAAAATTACCTTAATCGTTTTAACCAATCAACTGAAAAATGACTCTACGAGACGAAGATCGCGCTCTGCTCGAGCAGAAAGGCATCAGTGAGAAGCAGGTTGAGGAGCAGCTCAGCCGTTTTGCTACCGGATTTCCCTATCTGAAGATACTGTCGGCCGCCCGCGTGGGCGAAGGCATAACCCTCCTGACCCCCGAGGAGGAGGAGAAAGCCATCGCACGCTGGCGCCTCTACCTTGACGAAGGCGGCGAAGTATGTAAGTTCGTGCCCGCTTCGGGTGCAGCTTCGCGCATGTTTAAGGCTCTGTTTGAATTTGTCGACGGCGTGGCTGACGTTCCCGCCGAGGGTTCGCCCGTGGCCAAACTCATCGAGGATATTGAAAAAATGCCCTTCCTGGCTGACCTCGACGAGGTTACCCTGCGCATCCACGGCAAGCGTGTGGCCGAGCTTAAGGCCGAAGGCCGCTACAAGGATATCATAGCAGCCATCATACGCCCCGAAGGCCTCAACTACGGCAACCTCCCCAAGGGCCTTCTCAAATTCCACTCTTATCCCGAAGGAAGCCGCACTCCTCTCGAGGAGCAGATGACCGAAGGCGCCCAGACGGCCGCCAACGCCCGCGGCGAGGTCAACCTCCATTTCACCGTGTCAGCCAATCACCGCGAGCTCTTCGAGAAGAAGATAGCATCAGTGGTCGAGGACATGAGCAAGCGCCTCGGCGTGAAGTTCAACATCTCGCTCTCCGAGCAGAAACCCTCCACCGACACCATCGCCGCCAACCCTGACAATACCCCCTTCATGGAGGACGGCCACCTGCTGTTCCGTCCCGGCGGCCACGGCGCCCTGATCCGTAACCTCAACGACATTGATAAGGCTGTGGTGTTCATCAAGAACATCGACAATGTGGTGCCCGACTCGAAGCGCGACACCACCGTGCGCTACAAACAGGTGCTCGCCGGCTACCTCATCGAGCTCCACGACACCATCCGCCGTTATCTGCAGCAGCTCAACGAGGGCGACTACAACCGCGGCACCCTTCAGGAGATGCTCTTCTTCATGCACGATAAGCTCTCGATCACTGACCGCAACATCGACGGCCTCAACACCACCGCCATGGCCATGTATATCCATGAAAAGCTGATGCGCCCTCTGCGCGTCTGCGGCATGGTGCGCAACGAAGGCGAACCCGGCGGCGGCCCCTATCTTGCCTATAACCCTGACGGATCCGCTTCGCCCCAGATCCTCGAAAGCACACAGATCGACCTCTCCAACGACGATTACCGCCGCATGATGGCCGAGGCCACTCACTTCAACCCCGTTGACCTCGTCTGCTACATCAAGGACATCCACGGCAATAACTTTGACCTCCCCGCCTACGTAGATCCCGCCACCGGCTTCATCTCCTCTAAGTCAAGCCACGGCAAGGAACTCCGCGCCATGGAGCTCCCCGGCCTCTGGAACGGTGCCATGAGCGACTGGAACACCGCCTTCGTCGAGGTGCCCATCGCTACCTTCAACCCCGTCAAGACCGTCAACGACCTGCTTCGTCCCGCACACCAGGGATAACCCTCCAAGGTCTGACATACAATATATCCGCTCGGTAAATTTTATCGGGCGGATATTTTTTGCCGTTATTTAACATCGGTGGGCAGTGATATGGCACGGGTTGCCGCTAATTTTGTCATTGTAAACATCACTAATTCTCCCTTTTACTATGACAACAGCGTTCAACCCCACCGATGTGATTTTCGCCACAGTGCGTCAGCGCGGAATGGTCCTCGCCAACCTCCGTCTGAGCGGCATCAGCTCTATGGCCGACATCATCAGCCGTCTGCCCCGTATCATAGGCAACCTGATGGGTATTACCACCATTGACCTCCGCAACGGCACCCAGGGTTGGCAACGCCGACACACAGTAATGCTCTCGGCCTAAGGATTGAGCAGATCGGGATTGAAAAAGTCCTCTACGGCGCGCGCCTGCTCCAGGGCTTCGGCGGCCGGGCTGTCGGGGTCGGCGGCGGCAGCGGCGGCATAGTCCGATGTGGCGCGCGGGCGGTTGCCCATGCGCCAGTGGATCTTGCCGCGGAGAAACAATGCCTCAGCATCGTCGGGATGAGCGGTCAGATATCTGTCGGCCAAATCCAAAGCCTCGGTCAGTTTGTTTGACTTAAGAAGAGCTGTTATTTCAGCGATTTCTGTCATCTTAAAATAATTAATGTGATATTCTTTTCGTTATAACGACAAAGATAATAAAAAGTCCGCTTAACAACTATATTATGCTACGCCGATTCATCACCTTCATGGCCCTGCTGGCAGCCGCTGTCACCCTCCGTGCCGCCGACCCTATGTCAACCACCTATTCCTGGGACGAATGTCAGGGAAGTGCCCGTCCTTATCCCGTGCCTGCTGTGGCATACGACTATCCCGACACTCTCACCCCGGTGATGATCAACCATGTGGGGCGCCACGGTGCCCGCTTCCCGGCTTCCCCGGCCCATAGCTCTGCCGTGTTCGGCGCACTGCGGCAGGCTGAGGAGCGGGGGACCATCACCCCTGCCGGACGTAAACTCTTAGGGATCGTCACCTATGTAATGGAGCAGAGCGCCGGCCGCTGGGGCGCCCTTGACTCGCTCGGCATGGCCGAGCAGCGCGGTATCGCCTCGCGCATGTATGCGAGCTTCCCCATGCTGTTCACTGACGGGCCTGTTAATGCCATCAGCTCCTGGTCGCCCCGCTGCATCATGAGCATGTATGAGTTCACCCATCAGCTGGCGCGCCTCGACAACCGTGTGGAGATCACCACAGCCTCCGGCCGCCGTTTCTCGCCGCTGATGCGCTTCTTTGACCTCAGCGACGACTATCTCGCTTACCGCAAGAGCGACACGCTCCGCTCGGTGGTCGACACGTATTTCCGTCAGAACGTGCCGCTCGAGCCGCTCCGCCGCGTCCTCGGCAAAGATTTCGAGCTGCCCGAAAATGCCGCAGACCTTGCCATGGCCGAATATTCTGTGCTGGCCGGTCTGCAGGCCATGGATGTGAAAGTCGACGTGTCGCCATTCTTCACCCCTCAGGAGTATAATGCCCTTTGGGGGGCTTTCAACCTCCGCCAATATCTGCAACATTCGGCCTCGACACTCTCCGGAGTGCCGATGGATATAGCCTCGCCACTGCTGATCGATCTCATTTCCACGACCGACGGCTTTATCGCCGGCACCGTGAAGTCGACCGTTAACCTCCGCTTCGGCCATGCCGAGACGCTCATGCCGCTGCTTGCTCTGATGCATCTGCCGGGCTGCTATTACCTCACCAATTATTTCGACACCGTAGGCAAGCACTGGCTCGATTTCAACATAGTGCCGATGGCCGCCAATCTGCAGATGATCCTTTTCCGCTCTTACAGCGGCAAATATTACCTCCGCACCGACCTCAACGAAATCCCCGTAACCCTCATCCCCGGCGACGACACCCTCTACCTCCCCTGGACCCGCGCCCGCGCCTACCTCGAGCGCTGCCTCCCGCTCTACTACTGAGGCAATCAGCACCTCCCGATAATTGCGTATCGAACTGTAGGGGCGCTATTTATGAGACTGCTGATTTTATGCCTTATTTTGAGAGTCTTTAGGGTGCCGACGTGA
>ERZ836877.2271-NODE-2271-length-25529-cov-6.922195_pt1 | contig 25529 bp, 21 predicted proteins | sample MGYA00519469_ERZ836877 | MGnify/ENA primary metagenome ERZ836877 (study PRJEB31850, sample SAMEA3708809) | human gut metagenome | biome: human gut; feature: human-associated habitat; material: faeces | place: China | collected 2014 ... | reverse complement strand
ATTGACTATCTACTCAAGGTTTTTAAGGATAGTTAAATCTCATGCGCCAGCCCTGATATTTTCATTTATTTCCGAAAGCCTTTAGCAGACATCGTGCCTCTTCGGCCGAAATGACCGAGACAGTGCCGTGACGCGCTTCCGAAGGAAACGAGGAGTCTTCTATCTCCCAGTTTTCGAAATCGGACGACGACGACACCCCGAAGCCGTCGGCCATACAGTAGTCATAGTACAGCAGACATTTTTCACCCGCGATGTCCATAACAGCCGACGGCCCTTCGGTAATCACCGGTACTATCTGTCCGCCGTTGAGATGCCCCTCGACAATAGTGTATGGCCCCTCGGGATCGTCGGCAACGGCCACTCGGATAGCGCGTCGCTCGCCGGTAAGCTCTCCGAATTCCTCTTCCTTGTGGAAAAGATAGTACTTCCCGTCCTTCTGCAGCAATGTTCCGTCGATTACCGAATACGGCGGCTCAAAAAGCAGTTTGGCCGATGTGAATTCCTTCCAGTCCTTTGTGCGGCAATACCAGAGACGGCTTTTTTTCCATCCTGCATCCTCGAACGATGAAGACCATACCAGAATATAATCGCCGGCTTTCTCGTCGTAGAACCATTCGGGCGCCCATATATTACGCACCATCCGGCCCTCGGCGTCGCGCACATCTTTCATAAGCGGCAGAAGATCTTCGCGGGTCCAGTGTACGAGGTCGGTCGATGTGGCGTAGAGGCAGCTCGGGCCGGTCTGCGTGCGATCGTCGCGACGCCCTCCGCCGGTAGCCATCAGGCGCCATACACCGTCAGGGCTGCGGCGCACATAGGGGTCGCGCATCTGCTGATCCCACACCGGTAGATTGTCGTTCAGGGCCGTCCAGTGCTTTCCGTCGGTCGACAGAGCGATATGGAGGCGCTCCACATTCATCGGGTCGGGCAACGGTACATGAACCGTTTTCCCCGTCGAATCGATTTCAATACGTGTCGGATAGCGCTGGCGGAAGTATGTCAGCATATATACATCTTGATTGTCACCGATCTCAAACTCCACGGGTTCAGCAGTATTCTGCGCCCCAAGAGCAAAAGCCATAATCACTGCAGGCACAATCGTCAGTTTTCTCATAGTATGTGAAGTATTTTGTATACCTCACAAAGGTACGAATAAACCAGCCGCAAAACAAAATATTCAGAGCTTCTTTTAACTGATTATCACGAACAGCTCGTTCCGGATACTTTTCCTGGATAAACCCCATATGATGTCTACATCCGGATTCAGGCCCTGCGCAAATTTGGAAATATAGGATACTTCCCGCATATTCACCTCTCTGACATTTTCGGGCAATTTGATATTCATGGCAATCTGCCTCACAAAAATCTTATTGGCGTCAAGACTCCTGCGCAATTGTTCGAATGCGATTTTAAAACGGCTGTCTGACAATGAAAAAGGTATTATGGAATAATAAATATCGCCTTCCGCTTCATATAGATACTCCAGATCCGATTCGTCGATATTGATATAGTCCGGAACGGAAATAAACTCGTCGATAAGCTGTGGAATCTGGGATTTTGATACTTTATATATTTTCAGGGGACTATCATCGATTCCAAGCCATTTCTTAAGATCCGAAGTCAGATGCTTCATCGCGGCATGATCCGAAACATTGATCTGCTGCTTGTTTCCATACATGAATCCGAACCAGTCCGAAAGAGGACTGTCATCTATATTGATAAATACTATTCGTTTACCTTTACGTTCGGCAAAACTCAGTTCTCGTACAGTCCAGTCTTTATCGAAATCCGTTATGTTCAGATGTCTTTCAGAATACATGAACAGAAATATCTCGCACTTATTGATCGCCTCTATAATTACTTCGGCAAACTGCGCGTCACTTTCTATTCCGGCCACATCTACCCAGCATCGGAATCCCAAATCCGACTCGAGCCTCTCCCTGATCGGCATTACCTGGTCGTAATCGTCTCTCTTGTATGAAATAAAAACTTTGTCGTCCATAGAAATTAGAGTGTGTCTTCCTCTTGGATTTATAAAAGCAAAAATAGCAAAATATCCGAGTTTTATAAAATCTCATATGCTAAAAACGACTGTAAGGGCCGGCCCCTATTGGAGGAGCCGGCCCTGCTTTTATCATTTATCCCTACAGGTTCAGACTATGTCATGTTCTCGACTACCGCACCAGGGCCTTGACACTACGGCCTCCGGCCGAGACTATATACACTCCTGCCGGAAGAGAGCCGAATATCGCGCTGCCGCCGTCGGAATATCCGCCGTCGACTTTTACCCCTGCCACATCGTAGATTTTTATTTCTCCCGGAGCCGAGACCTCTATCATCGAACCGTTTACTCTCACTTCAGGACTGTCGCCGCTCTCTACCGTGCCGAGGCCCGTTGTCTGTGGTTTGAAAAAGAAATCCGTGAACCCGGGAGTATTGGCGGCAAGACTGTATATGGTCGCATGCGTGGCTCCCTCATACTCCGTATATCTGAATTTATCCGAAGCCTGCGTGAGCGCAGGAGCCAGAGTCTGCATTCCGTCCGGCAACACAGTCTTGTCTTCGCTCCCGTGGAAAGCCCATACATGGCTTTTCGAGGCGTTTGCTACCAGCGCGTCGAATTTTACACCTGCATCTCCGTAACCGGCGATCGGCGCGGCGCGTGCGAATTCGGGTTCTTCAGTATTTAGAAGATACCATATGGCTGCTGCGCCGTTCGAACTTCCGACAAGACTCATATTCGCTTTCGCAACACCGTGCTCCGCCGCAAATTTCTTTGCAAGCCCCACGGCACCGTCAAGCCATTTTGTTGCCTCCGACTCTTCGAGATAACCGCCCCGACCGGTAACCCACTGCTCTTCTTTCGGCAGCTGGCCTCCGACAATTATCACATTCTCTCCCGAATTCAGAAGCTGATAAAGGGGAGCGCTGCCCATCGAACACATATGAAGACTATTGTCGTCGCCTCGCGACCCCAGATCGTGCAGATAAAGCACAAGATGCGGGGTTCCGGCCCTGTTGTCGGAAATATGATAACGGTAGCTCATTTCCGTGCCGTCGGCAAGCGTGCAGCTTCCGGACTCAAATTCCTTCTCTGGCACAAGAATATCGGCCGTCACACGGTCAAAATCCATTGTCATCGTATAGTGAAGCAGCGTATACTGGTCGGCTGTCGTAAGACCGTGAACGTTCAGTTCGAATTCCGTATCGGGATTGTTGTGCGGTTCCGAAATATTGAATACCCGCACCGCCGGGAACTTACCTCCGCTTATATTCACGCTCACGTTTCTGCCGTCGACGCTGTTGCCACCCGTGGTGCCGAGAAAGGCCCGTCCGGCGAACTCGCCGCCCGAAATATTGATTTCGCTGCCGCCACCTTTCAGTCCGGTCGATACCGACCCGGCATAAAGGCTGTGTATGCGGCCCCCGGAGATATTGACGGTAGCTGTCGACGAGGCGACCGCTACATTATTCTTGAAGTTTTTCGCGGTGCCGCGGTTATATAGCACCAGATAGACATCGCCCGATTCGACGTTGATCTTTGGGTTCATGCCTTCCGCTGCCAGATTGTCGTTGTCCTGACATCCGCCGAGCACCGTAAATGATTGTGCGAGTTTGTCCCACGTGAAATTGCCGTGCATCTCGCACCCCTTGCCTATGGTCACTTCATGATAGTTGGCTATCAGAAGAAGGTATCCGCTCGTGCCCGTAAGATTGAAAGTGATATTCTCGAAGCGTGTATCCGATGTTACCCCAAGCCGCATTCCTTTCGTAAGGGTCCACGCGGTTTCATCATGGTCTTCGGCTCTGTAGTCGATGCCGTCGTAAACCTGCGTATAGGTTATCGTGCCGCTACGGGGTATTGTAGGCACAAAATTGGCCGCCTGAGTGAATTTTCCGTTGACCACTATCACCCCGTCGGCATCAGTCGGTATCAGATCATATGCTTTCGTGAGACTCTTGACGGCTGCAGCGGGCGTACTTCCGTCGTTATTGTTGTCTCCCCGGTCGTTTATAAACACGACCTTTGTTTCTGCAAAAACAGAAGCTGCCGATACAACCGACAGTGCAAGAATAGTAGATATTTTTTTCATGCGTCAGAAATTAGGTATTATTTCTCTCAAAATTATACCCTGAATCTCGTCCGCAATGTCAGAAAAAAATCACACTCTGCAAAAATCGGTTCACACCGCCGCCTATGAATCTTTTCTTGCCGAAAAGACTCTTCTGTCTATATGCCGCCCAGATCGCGGTAGATGTCAAGAGCCGATTTTATTTCATCCTCCGAAGCCGTGCTGTCGGTCCGGGGTTGCCCGACATCGGCGAGAAGAGTGAAATTTATCTTGTCGGGCGAGGCGTTTTTCTTGTCCTGACGCATGGCGGCGATAAGTGCCGGATAATCCTTGCAGTCTATATCGAACACCCCGTAGTTCGTTCGCACATATGAAGCGAACCGATGCAGTTTATCTGAGGGAAAACCGAGCACCATATGCGACAGCACAAGCTCTACGATCATTCCCCATGCCACGGCATATCCGTGCGGCACAGGAGATTTGCGCGCCATAGCAAGGCTCTCGAACGCATGCCCGACGGTATGGCCCAGATTGAGAGCCTTCCGTATGCCCTGCTCGGTAAGGTCGGCCGACACTATTTTCTCCTTGACCGTCACGCTTTCGCGCAACAGAGGTAGCAGGGCCTCCGAATCGAACGTCGGATATACCGGACTGTACGCCAGCAGCCTCGAGAGTACGCTGTCGCCCTCGAGCAGACCGTGTTTGAGCATTTCGGCATAGCCCGACAGTATTTCCTGTTCCGGAAGAGTATTGAAATATACCGTTGATATGATGGCGGCTTCCGGCTCGGCAAAGACCCCTATCTGATTCTTCATACCGTTGAAATTGATGGCAGTCTTGCCACCGACGGAGGCATCCACGGCCGCAAGCAGGGTCGTCGGCACGTTTATGCACTTCATGCCGCGCTTGAATGTCGCGGCCGCAAAACCACCCATATCGCCTATCATGCCGCCCCCGACGTTCACTACCACAGTAGAGCGTGTCGCTTCCGCATCCGACAGCTGCTGCCATATAGAGGCAAGACTGTCGAGGGTCTTGTGTTCGTCGCCTGAAGGAACGGTGATACGCCTGGCCGAAGCCACGGCTTTCGAGTCGTTCTCGAGATAGGGAAGCACCGCATTCGCACTGCCGGTATCGACTATCACGACCACTGCGGGCGAGCCCAGATCGGACACAAGACTGTCGAGGGTCTCCCCCACAAGATTGGTAAAAATCAGTTTCTGTTTCATCTTCAACAGTTTGCTTTTGCTTCCGGCTTAAGCCGGAATATACGTTCAAGAATCCTTTCGCACTCTTCCATCGATTCAAGCTCTATATCGGCTCCCGATTCGAGCAGACTTCCCGGTCTGAGAGGTCCGGTTCGTACTCCTATCGTGAAAACACCGGCCCGCGATGCCGACTCCACGCCGAGCGGAGCATTGTCTACACCGATTCCCTCGGCAGGCCGTGCGCCGGCTTTCGACAGTCCCGCAAGATATGGCTCCGGATCAGGCTTGCCCCGCTTCACGTCATAGGCCGTCACGCGCCTGTCGGACGCGAATGCGCCGTCGAAATCCCTGTCGAGCCTTTCAAGCAGTGTCCCCTGCCCCGAGCCGGTCACCAGCACAGGTGTGAGGCCCGCGCCGACAACGGCTGCGACCGCACCCTGCGCTCCGTGCATGACCGGAGCCGACGGCTGGTCGGCAAACAGCTCGGTCTTGCGCCGGTAGAGACTGCGGCACTCCTCCTCCGTAGCCGGGCGCCCGAACTGACGCCGGATCAGAATGTCTATGGTCGACGCTCCCGTCCGCCCCTCGTAAGCAAAAAATTCGTCGGCGTCAGCCTCTATGCCGGCCTCGTCGCAGACGCCTTTCCATGCCTTGGCATGACGCGGCATCGAGTCATAGAGCACCCCGTCCATATCGAAAAGCACGGTCTTGGGCACCAGTCGCTCTATATTGTTTCGTTTCAGATATTTCGAAATAGATTCTTCAAGTTTCATTTCTTACCTTTTTTCTTGCTTTCCGTCGCCGGGACAGCGACAGAATCGGCCGGAGCCTCCAGAATACCTTCTCTGATCAGAGCGGTCGAATCGGCCGGACTGAGTTCTTTGTCCTTTTCCTCAAGTGCCGACAGATCGGGACGCTCCAGATTTTTGAGCGAGGCAAAACCCGAATTGCGGACACCGCGCCTGAACACATTCTGTATCTGCCGCACGAGATTCACACGCACCGTATCGACCGCCGCTATGCTCCGCGGAGCCTCTTTCTCGTTGAACTTCGCGCCGCCGAAGCGCACCTTGTACTTGTCGGGGTTGCCCTTTACCGTAATGCCGAATTTGAACGGCAGCGGAGATTTAAGCACTGCGATATGATAGTCGAAATTAAGCGCCAGATCATTCCATCCCGCCACTCCGAGCCTGTAGCGGTCTATGTCGAACGTAAACGGGAAAAGTTCCAGTCGGTTGTCCTTCACAATCATTTCAACGCTCATATGCTTGATTTTGTTGTCGGCGCGGTCGCGGAACCGCAGCCATTTTCCAAGCGTGCGGTAAGTTTCTGGATTGATCAGGGCCAGCGAGTCGCCGCTGAGCTGCACGGCGGCGTCGAGAGTCGGCAGCACGAAGTTCATGCCGCTGTCGATATCTACCGTCGCCGCCAGATTGGCGTCGATAACACCGCTGAAATCACGCATCAGCGGCATTATCGAGTCTATGGCCGGAACAAGACTCAGGAATTTCTCTATCTTGAAATCATCGAGCATCATACCGAAACCGAATTTCATCGCCTTGGGATTCGGCGCCGAGTAGAGGGCCGAAATATCCAGCGAGCCTGCATCCGACGTGGCGCGGAGATTGCTCAGGTTAAGGGCACCGTCGTAGAGAAGCACTTCGCCGCTGAGATCACGCATATGAAGATCGGAATACAGTATATTGGCCGCGCTTACGCCTATGCGGCCGTCGACATTCACCGGCAGCAGCAGAGGCCCGATGGAATCCTGTTTCTGCGTGGTCAGCGCTTCGAGACGCTCTTCGAGCAGGTCGTCATCGCCTTCGTCAATATTGCCGAAAACTTCGGCCTGTCCCTGACGCAGCCTGTCGGCATAGGCCGAGCCGGCAAACACCGCCCCTGCGATCTCGTTTATGTCTATGGTGTCGCTCGTTACGGAGAAATTGGCCTTGAGCATTCCGTTGCCCCGCCGCGCCGTCAGTGCGCGCTTCACGTTCGACACAAGCCCCGCAACTTCCAGATCCGACTTGCCGGCGCGGTATTCCATACTCCGCAACTCTATCGAATCGGTGTTGAACCATATGTCCAGACTGTCGATACGGTTCATAAGCGGGAAATAGGGCGTAAAAAGCCGCGCACGGGCCGTCTTCACGCTACCCTCGAGGGCCCAGTCGAGAAGATAGCGTTTCAGAGAGCCAGAGGCCCCCCAGTCTATCATCTCCTGGTCATCGACGTCTACGGTCTTGACGCGCCGGCGGTGCGGCCGCTTCATACGTTTCATTATAGCCAGACGCATCACCGAGTCGGGCGACAGATCTGGGTGTGCCCGCCCTATCGAGTCGGCAGTCTGCTTTATGGCTTTGCGGAGTGCGGCTCGCTCGGGTATCTTGTGGGTCGCTGCCTTGATATGTGCGTCCGAAAGCAGAAAGACCGTCGTCTTGCTTCCTGCCGCAAGCCTTCCCGCAGTGCCGTCAAGCACTATCTGGGGAAGGTGCCTGTCGTCCTTGTACCGGTTGAGCATCAGACGCCCGTCGAGATTGCGGAGACTCATGCCCGCGCTGTCGGTGATGGAGCGCACCGAAAAGTTTCTCACCTTTATTCCGCCCCCCACAGGCACAACCATCGTCGTATCGGCGTAGTACGACGTATTGAGCGCCGCAGCACCGAGTCCGAAGCCTCCGGCGCGAAGACTCACGCCACCCAGCAGCGCCGTGGCTGTATCAGCCTCTATCCGCGCCGACAGCAGGGTCTTGATGCTGCCGTCGGGACGCTTCACCCTCTTGCGGCTGTCGAACGATATGTTTATCGACGGAACATCGGCCATCTTCGTCGTGTCGTTCGACAGATAGTACAGATTACGACCGCTGAGCGACCCCTCGGCGCTGAGTTCATGGAATCGGCCCGGAGCGAACATCGACATTGCGCCGTTGAAAGTAAGATCGGCCAGAATCTCACCCCCGAGATAACCGCGGGCGGCATCGGCAAGCTGCAGAGGCAGGTTGCGTATGTCGCAACGCCCGTCCACACCGACCTCGAAAACCGGATCGCTGACAAGACGCCGCACACTTCCCTCTATCCTGAGCGAGGTCGCAGGTCCCGCCACGGTAAATTTCTCGACCCTGACAGTAGCCGAATCAAGATCAGGGCCGGCCAGACGCATCGTGGCGTCGAGCGCGAGATCATGGAAGCGGGCATTGCCGTAGCGCAGGCGGCTGTTCTCTATCTGAGCACGTATTCCCGCATACGGCAGGGTATCGGTCTCCAGACAGAACGGCCTGTCAAGCACCGCTTCTATGCCTATACGCGCATCCGTCTCAAAAAAAGGCGCCGTAAGTCGGTATTTACGCAGGGTCTCGCTTCCGAGCACCGACAGGGCATCGCCGACAGCAAACGGTTCTACGTTCACCCGCGCGCTTTCTACCGTCATTTTTTCTGAAAACGACACGGCAGCATCGATCACCGCCTCGACGAAAGCACCTTTCATACGCATTTCTTCGACGGCAAGCAGCTCGGGACGTGACGGATCCCACCGCAGCCGGCCGTCAACGCCGAAACCGAAGCCTTCCAGATCGAGTATGCTCCGTGCCACAGGCCCGTGCAGTTCGCCCTCTACCTTCAGCGCATATTCCGGCGACGCGCTCCCGTCTACGCTGGCGGTCGACAGCAGCACGACAGTCGCCTCCGTCGAGTCAACCGAGTTGTAGAACCGTATTTCGCGAGGATCGATAAAGGCGAAACGGTCGACTGTCACCGCAGGCATAGCCGTACTTTCCTTCTCCTCGTCAACGTCCGGCTCCGTGTGATAGATGTCGAAATTGGCCGCATGCGGAGTTATCACTATATTCACCTCCGGACGCTCTATCTCGAGGCCGTGGAGGCTTATCTCATTTCTCACAAGGAGTTTCCCGAGATCTATGGCGCCGCTCAGACGCCCGATTCGAAGCAGGGTGTCGGAATAGGCCGGCAGCCCGCGGCGCAGGCTGTCGGGCAGTGCGTCCAGACTGTGCGACACAACCTCGAGCGAGTCTATGTCGAGCCGCAGTATGGGGTATCCGGGATTGAACGACAGTCCGACGGAGCCTATCTTTACACTCGCATTGAGATTGTCTTCGGCCACACGGCACACGATCGGTGTCAGATGTTCGCTCCGGAGCAGTTTTACAGCGCATATCGTAACCGCGCCGATGGTCGCCACGATTGTCAGAACGACCGCAGCCGCAACCCGGAGTGTTCTGACTGCTATTTTCTTAATCATAATTGTACAGACTGTCGGACGGCGCTGTGGCCGTTATATGGAAACATGCCTGATGCCGTTCGTGCTTCACGTAGCATCTGCCCTCATCGCGCATATCGGCGATAATCTCGGCGAGAAGATTCTTAAGGTCTTCGAATGTGCGGTGAGGCGCCGACGCATCATCACATATGAATTTGCTGTAGCTTATGTCGAAGGTCGTGGCATACTGGTGGGCGCTTTCTCCGGTGGCGTTACGGTTCACCCGGCGCAGTTTCCCGACCGATAGCGGCGTCCGAAGCAGACTTGTCACCTTCGGACGGTAGGCGCCTCCGCCGCGCACCCGCAGCGTGTCCTGGAATCTACGGCATATCTCGGCAAGAAGATCGGCCGCATGAGGTTTCAGATACGGATACGAATGGCTCAGCTCGTCCAGGTAATAATATGGATTGGATTTTATCTCAACGAGACCGCGCCCCTCCGTCCATGCCATCTCCGATGTGGCGATAGGCTCGATTCCGCCCGCACGCGCCTCGACGAGGTGCACATGGTTGCTGTCATTGAAAAGACGCGACAGCGGCACATGCACGTTCGACCGCAGAGCCACGCAGCCGTCGTCGGGCGCGCTGTCAAGGTGCGCGTCATAGGGATTGCGCACCGTGTCCGACAATATTATCGAAAGCAGCGGCGATACCTCTCCGCCACCTCCGCGACAGGCGCCTAACGACAGCGCCACTGCGATTATATAGAGTAGTCTCTTCATTTGGGCCGATTGATTTTTACGACTTTCATTCCGCAGTTCCCGCAGTCGAAGTCCAGACGGTAAAGCCCCGATTCATTCCGCAGGAAGCACGGATCCGGCAGTTTCGACGCCTCGTCCCTGCGGCGCAGGCAGGCACCCAGTTCGCGGCGTATGCAGTAGCGTGTGTTCATCACCGTTACCTCGTCGCCCGCAGGTTTCTCGACCTCTATGGCATGCGAGGCTATCTCGGCTCCGTGACTGCGGTAGAAGCGCTCGGCAAGCGAATTGGCTACGTTCCAGTGATAGTCGAGCGGTTTTTCGCCCGCGAAGGCATCCTCTTCCGGAGTCATCCCGCGGCGCCGGTCGTAGTGATAGGTGTCGGCCGCATTGTTGTCGAGCAGGGCAATCACTCTGCGCCGTGCTTCGGCAAGCACCGACACGGGCACGAACACCGCACCGAGCGAATCCTCTACCGTACCGGCCTCATAGATCGTGCCTCCGAGCTTACAGAGCACATCGCGGCGTCTGTCCTCCTGTACGCTCCGCGCCTCCTGAAGTTCGCAGTCCACAGCGAGTGTCACCCGGCACCCGCGCTCGTCGCTCGCCGAGATAGCGAAGCTGCCGGGACCTGTGGCGCGCAGCGCGAAATCGACGCGTATGGTGCGACGGCATCCGGCGTCCGGCGCGTCCAGAATATCGAAAAAAGCCTTGTCTGAATTCCTGTATATGGTCATTCCCGCCACCAGCCCTTCGGGCATTGTCGCCGGATAGAGCCTGTCGCCCTCCGCACGGTTCAGCCTGAAACCCGCGTAGCGTCCCGACCGGTCGAAAAAGCCGAGGCCGTCGCCGTTGCTGAGCGCGGCTTCGGCCCTGACGGTGATATATTTGTTGCTGACGCCCGTCACCGTAGCCACAGGCAGCCCCGCCCATTTCGGCGTGTCTATCGAGGCCATCCGCTCCGGCCGTCGCAGGAAATACGACGTATATCCGCGGTTGAACGTGCGGTCGAGCGCCGGAGTGAACGCGCAGACACTCCGTCCGGCCGAGCTGCGAGTCAGTGTCCCTCCCGATGCGGCCGCGATCTCGTCGAGACGCCGCGAATACGCCGCCGTCACATTGGCGACATAGCGGGCGTCCTTGAGACGGCCCTCTATCTTGAATGACGAGGCACCGGCCTCGACCAGAGCCTCCAGATTCCGGCTCTGATTTAGGTCGCGGAGCGAGAGATAGTGCTTCGCCGGAGCCACGACGCGGCCCCGCACGTCTGTGATTTCATATGGCAGACGGCACATCTGCGGGCACTCACCGCGGTTGGCGCTACGCTTCATGGCCGCGAAGCCGGCCTGACAGTCGCCGCTGTAGCTCACGCACAGAGCGCCGTGTACGAACACCTCCACCGGCACGCCCGCAGCCTCGCGTGCTGCCTTGATTTCCGACAGGGTGAACTCGCGCGGCAGCACTATCTGCGAGAATCCCGCACGGGCAAGCCACGCGGCCTTGGCCGGTGTCCGCACATCACACTGGGTGCTGGCGTGCAGGGCTATCGGAGGCAGCTTCATCTCAAGATAGGCCATATCCTGCACTATCAGGGCGTCGACACCGGCACGGTAAAGCGCCCACACCATCTCGCGGGCCCGTTCAAGCTCGTCCTCATAGAGGATAGTGTTCATCGTCACATATACTTTCGCACGATAGGCATGGGCGAAAGAGGCCAGTGCGGCGATGTCGTCAATGCTGTTTGTCGCGGCGGCTCGGGCGCCGAAGGCTGGTGCGCCTATATACACGGCGTCGGCTCCGGCAAGAACGGCTATGCGGCCTGTCGCGGCATCCCGCGCCGGAGCAAGCAGTTCGAGTGTGCGTATGTCGCTCATCGCCGTGTCAGCTTTTCAATAAGGGCAAGACCCTCGGCTCGCGAGGCGTTTATGCACTCGGGCCGGTGGGCGTCGCTGTTGACAAGCACCCGGACGCCGGCATCAAGCAGCCGCGCCAGGGTATTTTCCGACGGAAAAAAGCGTCCGTGCTCCACTCGCGCCTTCGTATTAAGCTCTATCGTCAGCTTCCGGGATGTGATTATTTCCACCATGCGGTCTATATAGGCCTGATAGAACGAACTTTGCTCAATGCCCGGCTTATAGTACGACGCATTCTGCCCTACCTTGTCGAAATGACCGAGGATATCGAAACCTCCCGCGGCTATCATTGCCTCCGACTGGCGGTAGAAGGCATCGACAACATATTCTATGTCATTTCTGAAATATTTTGCCATCCTCCGCCGGAAATTGTCGAAATGACCGTCGATATCCACCATCTCGCCTTCGGGCGTCGGTATGAAATGCACCGATCCGATGACGAAATCAAGCGGAAGGCCGTCGAAATATTCATTCGATGGCCCCCAGTCCTTTCCCAGATAATCTACCTCCATGCCGGCGTAAAACCGGCATGATGCCAGCGCCGGATCCGATGCTATGGCGCGGTATTCGGCCAGGTATTCGTCCACTGCCTCGAAACTCATGTTGCAGGGCGATTCGAAAGGTATCGGCGAGTGAGGGGTGAATCCGTAGTGTGTGAATCCGGCGGCTACTGCCGCCTCAGCCATCGTGCGCATCGGAGCGTGCCCGTCGCAGTATTGGGTATGGCTGTGGAATGTATATAGTGTATCGTTTTTTAATAGTTCTTGAAAATCAAGCATATCACAATGTTGGTAAATATCAATCGCTTGCGAATGACCGCTGGAGTCCGCGGAGATAGCGGACGAAAAGCATGCACCCGCCTGCAGCTATTGCGGCTGCTATGCACAGCGCCAGAGGCAGCGGGAGGCCGAACCCCTCGGGTGTCGGCGCGAAAAGTATGTAGCTTACCACCACGATTGTCATGAATATCGCCGGTATCAGACATATTACATACGCCTTGCCGTGCCGCGCCAGATAGACGGCGCACGCCCACAGCGTTATAGCCGCAAGAGTCTGGTTGGTCCACGCGAAATAGCGCCAAAGCACGTTGAAGTCGATGAGCATCAGCCCGAATGCCGCTATAAACAGTGGTAGCGACACAAGTATGCGCTTCACGATCGGCTTCTGGTCTACTCCGAGAAAATCGGCCACGATCAGGCGCGCTGAGCGAAGGGCCGTGTCGCCGGTGGTGATCGGCGCGGCGACAACACCGAGAATAGCCAGAATGCCGCCGAAAGTGCCGAGCCACCCTACCGAAATGTCGTGTACCAGATCGCCGGTGCTGTGCGAGCCCAGATATGCGCCAAGTTCACCGTAGCCGCCCGTGAAAGCGATCGCGGCGGCAGCCCAGATCAGGGCCACGATGCCCTCCGCAACCATGGCTCCGTAGAACACGGGGCGCGCCAGGCGTTCGTTCTTGATGCACCGTGCCATCATTGGCGACTGGGTGGCATGGAAACCCGATATCGCTCCGCAGGCTATGCTCACGAACATCATTGGGAACACAGGATGCGTCGCCCCGTCGGCAAAGCGCGTCTGGAGTCCGTCGGCGAATCCGGCCGGAATATCATGGCCCCCGAAAAGCAGCACCCCCAGCAGCCCTCCGGCCATAAACAGCAGCGCGAAGCCGAATATCGGATAGAACCGACCTATCAGCTTGTCGATAGGCAGAAGGGTCGCCGTAATATAATATATGAATATCACCGCGATCCAGAACCAACGGTTGGCCCACTCCGGAGTCATGTTGTCGAGAAGACCGGCCGGCGTAAGCACGAACACAGCACCGACAAGCACAAGAAGAAGCACCGACACCGCACGCATTATCTGACGGGCGACCGGTCCGAGTTCGCGCCCGACAAGCTCAGGAAGCGACATGCCCCCGGCGCGTATCGACATCATGGCAGATATGAAATCGTGCACGGCTCCGCCGAAAATCGTTCCCGCCACTATCCATATGAACGCCGCCGGCCCGAACATGACACCCATGATGGCGCCGAAGATAGGGCCGAGACCGGCGATGTTGAGAAATTGTATGAGAAACACCTTCCACGTCGGCAGGGGCGTGAAGTCTACGCCGTCGGCCTGCGACATGGCCGGCGTAGGGCGCGCAGGGTCGGTACCGAACACCTTTTCTGCGATGGCGCCGTACACGAAGTAGCCCCCTGCGAGCACCAGAAGAGAGATCAGAAACGAAGTCATTCTTTTATTTCAGGTATATTGCCCTGTGTCTGGCCGAGGCTTTCGCGCATGGAGGTGTCGGCCTCGATATTCTTCATCTTATAGTAATCCATTATTCCCAGATTGCCGTTGAGGAAGGCCTGGGCCATCGCTTTCGGCAGCTCGCACTCGGCTTCGATCACCTTGGCGCGGGCTTCCTGTGCGAGAGCCTTCATCTCCTGCTCGCGGGCTATGGCCATGGCGCGGCGTTCTTCAGCCTTGGCCTGGGCTATGTTCTTGTCGGCCTGCGCCTGGTCGATCTGGAGCGCGGCGCCGATGTTGCGGCCTATATCGATGTCGGCGATGTCGATCGACAGTATTTCGAATGCCGTACCCGAGTCAAGACCCTTGCGAAGCACCAGCTTCGAGATCGAGTCGGGATTCTCGAGCACCTGTTTGTGGCTTTCCGACGAACCGATAGACGATACTATACCCTCGCCGACACGAGCCAGTACCGTGTCTTCGCCCGCACCGCCGACAAGCTGACGGATATTGGCGCGGACTGTCACACGAGCCTTCGCGATAAGCTGGATACCGTCTTTGGCAACCGCCGTCACGGGTGGTGTGTCTATCACCTTCGGATTCACGCTCATCTGCACGGCCTGGAACACATCGCGGCCCGCGAGGTCTATCGCCGTGGCCATCTTGAAGCCCAGGTCGATATTGGCTTTCGACGCCGACACAAGGGCATGCACCACGCGCTCAACGTTACCGCCTGCAAGATAGTGGGCTTCGAGATCGTCGCGGTTCACGTCCTTGAGCCCGGCTTTGTGGGCCTCGATAAGAGCGCGCACTATCACGCTCGCCGGCACCTGGCGTATACGCATCAGCACCAGCTGCAGAAGCGAGATTCGCACGCCGCTGACCCGCGCCGAAATCCACAGGAAAAACGGGCAGTAGTAGAAGAACACTATCAGAAATACTACCGCCAGAACAATAATCAGAATAATAGTCAAATGCATATCAGAAAAAATTAAAAAAATCAAAACCGGCAAAATTTGTAAGCGCTCAGGTTTTCAGCCCCAAAAAGCCTGTCAGCCTAAAGTTCAAGCCTGACAGCCGAATTCCTCAGAGCCGCGACACGCTTCCGCATCTCGGCCGTTTTCCGCTCACTGTCGAGTATCGCATCGGCCACACTCGTGTCACCCTTGCGGTATTTCTCGCGCAGGGCTTCCTCTGCCGCGATATGCTTCCGCAGAAGCACCTCAGCTCCGAGATACTCAAGCATGGCGCTCCTCGCTGCCTCTTTACGGAAATCCGACAGCGAAGTATATACTTTCCCGTTACCCATATCCAGGGCGAACCGAGGCGATGCGCTGCCATGCGAGGACTCCGCCGTTGCCGCAGGCAGTTTTTGCTCAAGCAACGCCTCATAATCCGTATCAGGATTCTGCATCAGCGATATGTCGCTCAGACGCGCCATAGCCACAAGATTCGGATCAGAAGGATCGGCGTTCACACGCATCTGCGACGGCATGAACACATACACGGTCACCTTGCCAGGTATATGGTTGCGGTCTGTCGCCCACCACCCGAGACCCGATGTCTCGTCGATGGCGAGCATGAAATCATTGTCGGGGGTATTGTAAGGCATGCCCATGTTCTGAGGCATGAAATAACCGTCATCTGTGCGGCGTGTCATGAAGATATCAAGACCTCCGAGCGAATTTTCACCGTCATTGGCGAAATACAGCGTCATGCCGTCCGACATAAGGAACGGATACATCGCGCTTCCGCCCTCTCCGAGATCGCCGGCAAGCGGAGCGGGATGGTCAAGAGTGCCGTCGTCGAGTATACCGGCCCCGTAAAGCCTGAAAAGCCCCGAGTCGTCCGATGCCGACCAGAGTATTTCGCTGTTGTTCTCGGGCATGTAACCCGTCGATAACTCCGCTCCCGCCGTAGCGCCTATGCTGCTGAGAGCCTCGCCCGGAAGTATGCGGCCGGCCTGGGGCGACAGGCGGAAAGCCTCGAAAAACCGGGCCGAGTCAACGGCCAGGGAATCCACTATCTCTATCTTTTCCACTCGCCCGAGCATATTGCGGAGCATCACCAGGCGCGAGCTGAGAGCCGCATGCTCGGCAGGCGTATCTTTCTTGGCCTTCGTCAGTATAGATTCCCACTTGTCCAGATGCTCTTCAGCATCTTCGACCATATAACGGTCTATGGCATACTCGGCCAGTAGTTGCGCCGCCTCCGCCACGCTCCGGCTCTCTGCCTGTTTCAGCGGAGCGATAGCCTCGTCAAACTGACCGAGCCTGTACAGCGACGCCCCGAGAAAGAAATTTCCGTTGCCGTCGCGGGGGCTACGCTTCACGATCTTGCGTGCCTCCTGGGCTGCCTCCGCATAGTTGCCCTCTCTATAAAGACGACGCGCCTCATCCACAGGCGCCCCATAGGCACTCAGCAGAAAAGCCGCCGAAATCATCACAGTAAAAATCCGTTTCATCATAAAATAAATTTAAAGCCCAATAGCCCGCCAGCATTTGTATGTGCTCAGGGCTTCAGCCCAAAAGGCCCAACCGCCCGTCAGCCTAACGAATCCCTTTCCGGTCCAGCGCCATATGGTATCGGGCCGAATTGATTCTATGACGGTCATAAGTCTCCGCAAAATCGTGATACCCCGAGAAATCGCTCTTAGCACACATATACAGATACTTATGTTCCGGTGCATTCAGCACCGCATCTATGGTCGACGCTTCGGCCACTCGTATCGGTCCTGGAGGCAAGCCTTTGATCTTATAGGTATTATATGGAGATTCTATGGCAAGATGTTTGCCCGTAAGACGCCGCAACGAAAAATCACCGACCGCGAACTTCACCGTCGGATCGGCCTGAAGCTGCATGCCTTTCGCCAGACGGTTCAGGTAAAGCCGTGCCACCTTCGGACGTTCGTCGGCCTTGTTGGTCTCTTCCTCCACTATGGAGGCAAGAGTGGCGGCTTCCACCGGAGTCAGACCAAGTTCTTCGGCCTTTTGACGGCGCTCGGCATTCCAAAAGCGTTCGCTGTTCGCAAGCAACTTTTCCACAACGGCATTGGCCTGAGCCGTCCAGTAAAATTCATAAGTATCAGGCAGAAATGCCGCCGCATACTCATCCTCGGCCTTATAGCCCGCAGCGGGAAGCAACGAATCGCATGCCGCTGCAAAAGAGGCCGAATCAAGCTCAAGTACATCGCCGACGCGGGCGGCAAGCTGCCCGAACGTCCTGATATTGTTATAAGTCAGTCTTACCGGCGTCTGACGCCCCGCAAGGATAGCCCGCGACACTCGGATAGCCTCCGCGCCCGGCTCGACCACATACGATCCGTGAGCCGCGGCCGCATCGCCGCCCTGCCGCTCCCACAAGGTCGCTACCTTGCCGCCATACGATGCGCCGAGTCCTTCTTCAAGGATAGCGCGAACACCGGCAGCATCCGTACCCGACGGAATATTCACTCTCACAGGGCCGTCTCCCCCGAAAGGAGAGGTGGCATAACGCCATGCCAGAAACAGCGCGCCGCCCGCGATTACGAGCAACACGCCTATACTTATCAATATGATTTTAATCTTCTTCACCTTACAAAATTAGCATCTTTCCATCACAAATACAAAATTAGGCCGTGTTTAATAACATATTTTTTTCAGCGGTTCCGAACATGTTTCCAAGTCTGAAATGTTGTATATTTGTGATAATTATGGATAACGTTAAAAATTTCGCCGCCGACTTCGGTCCGGAAGTCCTGCGGCTATATGAACACTGGAGCGCTTTCTTCGACGGGAAAGTGATCTTCAACCGTCCCGACAGCAAGATACACGCTGTCGGTCACTGCCGCCGCGTGCTTCTGCTCGCACTCGCAGTCGGCCGCGATATCTTCGGCGACGACCCCGAGGCTCTCGAGATTCTTGCTCAGGCTGCGGTCTTTCACGACACCCGTCGGCTCGACGAAGGATACGACAAAGGACACGGCGCACGCGCCGCCGCTTACTATAAAGAGTACTGTCTCGCCCACCCGGAAGTTGTCTTTCACCCCGAGACCGCTTTCCTGATTCGCTATCACGATCTCGACGACAATCTGGGCATGGAGGCTATCCGGAAACACTTCGGAGCCGACTCCCAACGCGTCGAAAAACTCTACGCCGTTTTCAAGGACGCCGACGCTCTCGACCGTCCCCGTCTCGGGCCTCACGGCCTCGATCCTCTCTTCCTCCGCACGGCTCCGGCGCGGGCTATGGTCGATTTCGCAAAAAACATGGTCATGGCTACCATCGATCCCGAAGCTTACGAAGAAGTGTGCCGTGAAGTCGACGAAGTGATGTCCCGCTTCCGGAAAATGCTCCTCATCGTCGATCCGCAGTACGATTTCATCGACGGCCCCCTCCCCGTACCGGGAGCCGCACAGGCGATGGACGATCTGGCCACATATATCCGGCAGACCGACGGACAGTACACCGTCCGCGTCATAACCGCCGACTCGCACCCCGCCGACCATATGTCTTTCACCGGTAACGGCGGCGAGTGGCCTCCGCATTGTGTCGCCGGAACACGCGGAGAGAGTATATACATCTCCATAATCTGCGCTATCGAAAACACCTCCGGCCTCAACATCTTCGTCACCAAAGGCACCGAACGCGACCGCGAGGAATACTCTATTTTCGCCAACAGGCAGTCGGCCGAAATTATTGATAAAGTCATAAAAATGTCCGGCATAGTCAAAATCGACATATGCGGCCTCGCCGGAGACATCTGCGTGGCCCGTACGCTCGAAGACGGCCGCAGACTTTACCCTGACATAAACTGGCGTCTGTTGAAACCCTTCTCCCCTACATTATGAATCAGATCATCCGACACTTCACCGACGACGACCTCTATAAGTTCACGATGTGCTGCGCCGTGGTTGCCAACTATCCGCGCGCACAGGTCAAATATCGCTTCACCGACCGCAACAACAGCGTCTACCCTCCCGGATTCGCCCAGGAGCTTATGGCTCAGGTCGCCATGCTCGAAAACGTGCGGATCACCGAAGAGGAAATCGCCTTCATGCAGCGGCGGTGCCCCTATCTCCCCTACTGGTTCTACAATTACCTCCGCGGTTTCCGCTTCCGACAGGAATGGGTCTCCGCTTCGCAGGACGCCGAAGGCCATCTGTCGATCGGCATAGAAGGTGCCTGGTGCGAGACTATCTTTCTCGAAGTCAAGCTCCTCGCCATTGTCTCGGAACTGTACTACGAAATGACAGGACATCTTGCCGGAATCGATTACGCCGACTTCGCCCGGCGGTCAGCCGACAAGGCGCGGCGCCTCCTTGAGGCCGGATGCTCGTTCAGCGATTTCGGAACACGCCGCCGCGCCTCTTTCGAGGCACAGGACGCACTCGTAAAGGCTATGGCCGGCTACGCAGCCGCGAATCCAGGCCTCCCGGGCCGTTTCACCGGCACAAGCAACGTCTATTTCGCAATGAAATACGACCTCATGCCGATGGGCACGATGGCTCACGAATTCATCTGCGCGATCGCCGGCATGTACGGGCCCCAGATGGCAAACTATATGGCCATGGATGCATGGTCGAATACTTTCCGCGGCGCCCTCGGCACATTCCTCTACGACACATACGGCTGGCGTATCTTCAGCCTCAATTTTTCCGAAGATTTCGCCAATATGTTCAAGGGTCTGCGGGTAGACAGCGGCGACAACATCGACCAGCTCGACAAAATATGCGCGAAATATGCCTCGCTCGGCATTGACCCGCGCACAAAACAGGTCGTGTTCAGCAACGCGCTCGACACCGACCGCGCCATTGCCCTTCAGGCATATGCCGCGCCGCGCTGTATTCCGTCGTTCGGCATCGGCACACATTTCACCAACGACTTTCCCGGCATAAAACCGCGAAACATCGTCATAAAGCTCACCGCCGTCAAAATCACTGAATCCTGGACATTCTACAACGACACCTGCAAACTCAGCGAAGATCACGGCAAATACACCGGCGACCCCGAGGTTGTCGCCCGCTTCCTCCAGGAGCTCCACCTCTCATAAGCACGAAAGCCGCAGAAGCAAAAAACGCTCCTGCGGCTTTCTATTTAGGAAAAGAAATTTTCTGTTATTCTTCGGCAGCCACGGCGGCACCGCTCGCATTGTTGAGGGTGTCGACGAGTGCGCGGAATTCGTCGAGCGACACAGTCTTCTCGTTCAGCTTCACGGCGTTGTGGATAGCGTTCATAAGCTTCGAGGTGTAAGCCTGGTCTACGAGGCGACGGCGCTGATCCTTGTCCTTGAGAAGGTTTTCGGCGTAGTAATCGGCCATCTGCTCTGCCATCTGGCCCATACCGTACTGTATGAGCTGCTCCATGGCGATCGAACGGGCCATAGCCTTCACGTCGTCTTCCTCTACCTTCACACCCATCACGCGGCCGGCCTGGCCTTCGATGATTTCCCACTTCATGCCGGGGAGAGCCAGCTTGAGCTGTTCGTCTACGTCTTCGGCCTTGATTTCGGGGTTTACGCGTACCATGAACTTACGCAGGAAGCCTTCAGGAAGCTGCATGTTGGCACCGTAGGTCTCCATGAGGTAGTCTTCGGTCATGCGCACGAAGAGGCTGCGGCTGTTGGGCTGGAGTCCCTGAGCGATCATGTCGCGTACACGGGCGAAGTATTCTTCTTCATTGTGCACGGTATCGGCGCCGAATACCTTGTCATAGAATTCCTGTCCGAGTTCGGCCGGCTTGTTGACAACATACTCGGTGATGGTCATCTCGAAGTTGCCGCGGGCTTCCTCCACACGGTCGCGGTCGATATGGAGCATCGAGGCGATTTCGGCCTCGTTGCCGTCGCAGGTAGCGAATGCGTCGAACACAACCTTGTCGCCGGCCTTGGTGCCTTCGAACTTGGCGGCCTCTTCCTTGCTCTTGAACAGGAAGGGAGCGACAATGCCGTCGGTCACCTGAATGCCGTCGGCCTTCACCTGGCCGTCTTCGGCAAGCTGCATGATGGTGCCTTTCACGAGAGCGCGCTCGCCGTAGGTATCGGTGGTCACGCGGTCGCCGGCCTGCATGCGGATGTTCTTGTCCTGCTCTGCTACCATCTCGTCGCTTACGGCGATGTTGTAGAAGTCAAGCTCGACGTTCTGGTCGAAAACAATGTTGAGTTCGGGCATCATGCCGATCTCGTATACGAATGTGAAATCCTTGTTGTCGAGGTTCATTTCGTTCTCGTCGGCGGGGATAGGCTGGCCGAGGATAGCGATCTTGTTGTCCTCGATATATTTGAGGGCTGCATCAGAAGCTACGTCGTTGAGCACGCCGGCTTTCACCTGCTTGCCGAAACGCTTCTGGAGCTGTGCCATATCTACATGTCCTTTGCGGAAGCCGGGAATCTGGCGGTTCTGGCCGATTTCCTTAAGTTCTTTCTTCACGCGGGCGGCATAATCTGCTTCTTCGATTTTCACAACCAGGCGACCTTCGAGATCGCCGGTCTTTTCGAGTGTTACGTCCATTATGTATCTGTATTTTAGAATATGATTTTTATTTCGTTTTTCGTTCTCCCGACAGCCTTCCGGCAACCGTTGAGATTAACGGGAAAAGCATGCCTGCGGTTTCCGAACTGCAAAATTACACATAATTTTTTGTTTTACGGCCTTTTTGAGGCGTACCGACGCTCTTTTTTTACCTAAATCGAACAACAAAACCCTAACAGACGTTAAAAACGCATGTTCCACTAATCACCAACAACGAATGCAAAACATCGTCCTCTCGCCTCAGCTGCAGCACAAGCCTGCGCCCGGAAGCCTTCTCGACGCCATTTACCGCCGTCATACCAGCCGCCTGTTCATTGCCCGCCCTCTGTCGGCCACTCATCTGTCGCAGCTCCTCTGGGCCGCATACGGAATAAACCGAACCGACGGCCACCGCACGGTTCCGGCCGCCATGGGCCTCTATCCGCTCCGCATATATGCCTTCATGCCATCAGGCGTATATCTCTACAATCCCGTCGACTCGGTTCTCGAAGCCGTGACCGCAGGCGACTTCCGCAGCTATGCCGGCATGCAGGATTTCGTACCCGAAGCGCCTATCAGCCTCGTCATATTCAGCGATTTCGACGCCTTCCGCACCGGCAATCCCGAAATCGACACCGTCATGGCCGGTCATGAGGCCTGGGCATCGGCACTCGACGCCGGAGCGGTCGCCGAAAACGTATATCTCTATTGCAGCGCCGAAGACATCAATGTCGTCGAACGCATGATGGTCGATGTTCCTTCCGTGAAAAAACTGCTCGATCTACCCGACAGCTACCGCTTTCAGGTAGCGCTCACGGTCGGTTACGGAGTCTGATGCCGCTTTCCGGCAAGCTCCCAGAAAGCCACGGCCGATGCCGCCGCCACATTGAGCGAGTCTACGCCGTGATACATCGGAATAGTCACCGTATAATCCGCCCCCGAGATCACATTGTCGGCAAGACCGTCGCCTTCCGTGCCCAGCACTATGGCAAGCTGTGGTTCGGCGGCAAGCGCCGGATCGTCGAGACGGATCGAGTCGTTGCGCAGAGCCATCGCCACTGTCCTGAAGCCGTATCGCTTCAGATAAGCCGCAGTCTCGCCCTCGGGCAGCCATGTCCACGGCACGAGAAAGACCGAACCCATCGACACGCGCACCGCACGGCGGTTCAGAGGGTCGCACGACGACCGGGTGAGCACCACAGCATCAACGCCCAGCGCAGCCGCAGAGCGGAAGATCGCCCCGATATTGGTCGTATCGACAACTCCGTCGATCACAGCCACACGCCGCGCAGCGGCCACAACGTCTTCCACAGATCTCTCCGGGGGCCGGCGCATGGCGCACAGCACCCCGCGGGTCAGCACATAGCCCGTAAGACCGGCCAGCAACTCTCGCGCCCCTACATAGACCGGCACCTCGGGACTGCACATGGCTATCAGCGGTGCGGCATCGCCGTCGACATGACGGCGCTCGCACAGGAAGGCCACAGGCTCATACCCCGCCTCCAATGCGACCTTTATCACCTTGGGACTCTCGGCTATGAACACTCCTTTGCCCGGCTCGAGCCGGTTGCGCAGCTGTGCCTCGGTCAGCGACGCGAACATTTCCAGGCCCTCGGCCTGCAGGGAATCCACTTCTACTATCATTCCGCAAATTTACAAATTAATCTTATAACTCACACCAACGCCGATATACGGCTGGAATCCACGGGGCGTAATTCCATAACCGGCCTGCAGGCCTATGCTGAATCGCTGAACCCGGGGCGCGCACTGCGCCGTAGTAAATGACCGCACGGTCACAAGACTGTCGAGGCGCGGACGGTAGCCGCTCACATAGGCGCGGTAGCCGTCGCCGGCATACTCGGCCTGTTCGAACGGCACGACAGCCCTGACGCTGTCCGTCCCGCCGGGCGAAGGCAGGTAGACCGTATCGGCCTTCAGATAGCGTACCGCCACACGCGGCGGCGATGTTATGCGCACGGTGTCGCAGCGGGTGAGCACCCGCAGTTCGCCGGGCAGCCGTCCGGTGTGCCCGCATGCCGACATGCCGACAAAAAAACCCGCTCCGAAGGCGACGGAGCCTAAAAAAATCCATTTCATGTCCATAATCCGAAAAATTCCTTCAATGCCGCCAGATGCACATCGACTATGACCGACAGCCCACTCTCCGACGCAAGAAAAGCCACGTCGGCACGATTGTCCTGAAACATATTCTCCGTAAGCACCGCCGGGCACGGCGTGTCGCGGCAGATCGCCAGATCTGCTGTCCAGTATCCGCAGGAGGGTGTCGCCCGGTTGCCGAGTATATCGGCCGAACGGGCGCGCCGGAAGAGCATCCCGGCCAGACGGCGCGACTGCACCGAGGCATTTCGCCCCACAAACACCGACCAGCCGCATGCCTCCAGCCACCGCGAGCCGTCGCCCGCCGCATTATTATGGATCGACACAAGCACCGCACGACGCCCCGCCGACAGGACGGCCGCACGGCGACAGCGCTCGCGCAGCGACACATCGGTCTCTTCCGGCACAAGAAGCGCCGCCTCCATTCCATTACGTTCCAATGCCTCCGCAAGTCGGCGGCCGGCGATCCGGCTCCAATGCCATTCGCGGTGACGCCCGTCGGGGCTGCATTTGCCGCGAGTTTCGATACCATGTCCGTTGTCTACAATCACAAGATTCTTTTTCATAGCTTTTTTCATTTATCGGTTATTGATAATGCAAAGTTAAGCCGTGGTCTGATCGGTCTGTCCGCCATAATGACGCAGACGTCATTTAACAATTCGGCTTAACAATGGTCAAAAAGATACAAAACATGAACCATGTATGTCTGTGGGCGTTATTATGGTACTAAATCACCAAAAATGATACTATAACTATGACCTACGAACAACCTCAATTGCCCTACGACAACGACGCCCTCGAACCTGCCATCAGCCGACGTACCGTCGATTTCCACTACGGCAAGCACGAGAAAGCATATATCGACAACCTGAACCGGCTCATCAAAGGCACCGAATTCGAAGACATGGAGCTTGAAGAAATCATAGCCCATGCGCAGGGGCCACTGTTCAACAACGCCTCGCAGGCATGGAACCATATATTCTATTTCTTCACTTTCTCGCCCGACGGACGCCGTGAGCCGCAGGGAGACCTCCGCAAGGCCATAGACCGCGAGTTCGGCTCCTTCGAGAAATTCAAGGAAGCATTCGTCGACGCCGGTGTCGGCCTGTTCGGCTCCGGCTGGGTATGGCTCTCGCGCGACGAGAACGGAAAACTATTTATAACCCAGGGGCCCAACGCCGCAAACCCCATCACAGCCGGCCTCACGCCGTTGCTCACTTTCGACGTCTGGGAACACGCATATTACCTCGACTATCAGAACCGTCGCGCCGACGCCCTCAGACAGCTCTGGGACATCGTCGACTGGGGTGTGGTCGAAAGCAGATACTGAAAACTATCAGAACAGAAAATAGCACTTTAGTTTTAGCATAATGTGATGAATGGAAAGGGAGGTACTCGTGAGAGCACCTCTTTTTCTCGTTTTCACACACGGATGTTCAGCCGAAAGACAATCAGAACGGCTGCAGAATGCATGTTATCTTACAGCCATCGGCCACGTCGGTCATAATCATCCTTATCTGTCT
>ERZ836877.2246-NODE-2246-length-25745-cov-4.148696_pt1 | contig 25745 bp, 18 predicted proteins | sample MGYA00519469_ERZ836877 | MGnify/ENA primary metagenome ERZ836877 (study PRJEB31850, sample SAMEA3708809) | human gut metagenome | biome: human gut; feature: human-associated habitat; material: faeces | place: China | collected 2014 ... | reverse complement strand
GGTTGAAGATTTCGCCATATAACTTCTCCTTTCTTATTTATATTCTTATTGTATAGTATTTGCACAAAATTATCAATGCATTGTATATATTTTCTTTATTTACTTAACACTTTGGATATTACAATTCCATTTTATTAAGCTTATCATATTTTGCGTAACAAAAAAGATATCTGGAATGTTTATTTACCGACATACCAGATATCTCTTTCCCTCTATTACTCTATTTGTGTACCCACGGCATCTCCGTCATCCGCAGATTTGTGCATCCATACGGCTGCAGTTCTTTGTCTTCTGCCTCCCCGAGCGCCGTTCTTCCCTCCGGCACTACCGCGCAGATTCCGTCTTTCTCCTTCCATAAAACCTTCACCATCTTCGTTCGAAGTTTCACCGGAGGATGTTCGACAGAGAATGGATATTCACCGATCTCTCCCTGTATCAGTTCCAATTCATCCGAACAGAATCCATAATTCCAGTCCGAAGCCGGGGACATTTCGTAATCGCAGTATGGTGCTTTTCTTTCCACACCGTCCCGGATGTATTCCAGTTTTTCTACTCTCGCCTCGATCGGCACGCCAGCGGAATAAAACCATCCAGCCAGTAAGGCACTCTCTCCCATCCGTCCTTATCCCCGCCGATCCACTTGCTGTCTCTGATATCCGGCCAGATCAGATCCGGATGCCCGGATAACCCTTCCGCCTGGATCTCAAGCTGACGCCTCAACCATCCTTCCGGCTTTATCTCTTTTGCCGTTAAAAATGAAAATTCAGGTTTTCGCATACTTTTACCCCCACAGTAACTTTGCCCAATCCAATTTGTTTGTAACTGTAGCAATTATAGCATCTATCCGACTCATCCGACAGCGATTTTCTCCTAAAAACCCACTTCCATCCCGTCCCATGCAACTTCAAAATTATCCACAGCTGCAAGTTCGGTCATTTCCCGGTAAAGCATCTGACCGTTATGCGAAAAATGCACACAGATCCATCTGGTATCCGGAGTTGTACATCCCAATTCCTCCAGTCTTTTTTTCACAGCAACATTGTCTTCATAATTCATATGGCTGAAATTCGAAGGGGTCCTGCCCATCGTACAATCCAGACTGACGCAGTCCAGCGTTCTGCCTTTGAGAAATTCCCAGACCTCATCGTAAAACATGCTGCTGTCATTTCCATAAAGGATTGTTTTCCCGTTATGTTCGATCAGATAGATGAGTGCTGTTTCTGTCCGCATATGTCTGGATGGCAGTGGGTATATGGTATAATCTTCTATCTTAAATTTTTCAAATGGAGTCAGTTCATGAAACTGCATATAGTTCCAGACTTCGGGAACAGAAAATCGGTCGGCAAATTCTTTTAAAAGATTTCCGACAACAGAGTTTCCATAGATATGTAACACTTTCGCTCCCATATCATGCCCATACTCGGACATACGCATCAGCAGATCAAACGGATAAAAATGATCATCATGAGAATGTGTGATCAACAGATGCTCAATACTGGAAAAATCCATATTATAGTGCAGAATGTGAAGGTAACTGTCTGCCGGAAAATCAATTAACAGCTTTTCGTCAATGATCGCCTGCGAGCGGGTTCTGATTTCCCTCCCGCCTCTTTTTCTGGCTTCCTTACAAATATCACATCGGCAGAACAATGCAGGAATCCCTTCTGCAGCCGCTGTCCCAAGATATTTTATTTTCATATTCAAAGCTCTCCTTACTCTTCTATTCAGACTTCTTTTGCCCAGTATTTTTCTGTCAGAAAATCCGTTCTCTTTCCGATCCGCCGCAACTCTTCTCCTGCTTCCTGATCTCCGCAGGCATATGCTTTCATCAGTCTTCCTTCTTCAAAACACAGTTCATCATGTAACGGCATATACTCGGTAACAAGAAATAATACAAACTCAAGTGCTCTGTTCTCTCCATATACTCTTGGAAGTGGTTCCCCCGGATACTGTTCCAGTACAACCGCACGGCGCGCTTTTACAGCATCAATCAATGCGTCTTTGGTACATTCTTCTGAAAGCACGATCATCTTTGACAATCCAAACCAAGGGGAATTTACTGTTCCGTGAGAATCACTGCTTCCGACAACCGGTACGACATTTCCCTCTTCTCTCATCTGCTGCCACAGACTGATCTGCAGCTGATTTTCTTCCAGCGACTGTCCGCAGGTCAGTTCCAGCGCATCAAACGGATGGGTCTGTAACAGATATCGGTACATATCCCGACGGATATGATACGCTTCGTCCTGGATCCAGCAGGGATGCGCCATAATCGCCATACCGCCTGCTTCTCTTATGTTCCGGTAAACCCACAGCAGAGAAGCATATTCCCGGGTATTCAGCCCCTCCGGGATCTCCAGTTTGTTTTCTATTTCATCTACTTCCCGCTCATATTTTTCAGGATCCTCCCGGAAGATCTGGTTTATACTGTATGTACCACCAAAATGCACCGTATGGCAGTTATTTTTTGGTGGATGTACTTCTTCTCCTGCGAACAACTGAAAACTCATCGGGATATCCGAAAATGCCCGGATTGCCTCCTGCGCAGGCTCATACTGTCCATGGTCTGTAATCGACAGAAAATCAAATCCTGACTTTCTGTAATTTGCCGCTACAATCGCAGGTCCTTCCTTTCCATCCGACCGGCACGTATGGCAATGCATATCTCCACGATACGGACGCAATTTAAAATAATCCGGTTTTACAGAATATACCCGCAATTCACAACAATTTGTCCAGACACCGTCTTCCTGAATCTGTAACAGTACTACATATTGTTCTTCCTGTGTAAACCGATACCGAAACTGCAAATTCCCGCTGCAGTGTTGTACATCCAGCGCTTCATAACCTTTATCTGAACAATTAAGCAGCGTCTCATTCATCGGTATGATCTTCACCCGATACTTCTTTTTTTCATCAAATGCCGCATGCACTCCCAGTGGACGGATGGTAATCTCCGCTTCCCGTTCCGTACACAAGATTTTCGGGAAAATATCATAATATTCCAGTGTTGTTTTCATTCTTTCTCCTCCCTTTCATGAACCGGTATAAATATCTCTCCGGCTGTTTTTCCATCTTTTTAACACAACAAGACATACAATCATTCCTGTCGCAGCGCAAAAACACCAGACCATCTCTGTCCCTGTCCAGCCTGCTTTTTCTGCAGTCCATCCGAACAGAACACTTGCCACAGCACTGCCAAGATAAGTAACCGCATTCAATATGCCAGACACGGTCGCCACCTTTCCTTCTTTTTGAAAATGAATTGGCAACAAACTGATAAATACGGTATTGACCGCTGTCATCATACTTGTCACAACTGCAAATACAGCAACCGTTCCATAAACAGAACTTCCGATTCCTGTTATCATAGTTACAAGAAATAAAAAGGCAATCGCATATCCGGCAGCGGCTGTTCCCGTTTCATTTTTAAAAATTTTTCGGTTTGTATAATCTGCAAGATACACCCCTGACAGATTCACAATCGGAAGTATCGTCGTCAGCAATACCGAAAAAGATGGTGCAATGAGAAAACGTTCTGTCAGGTACGTTGGAATCCAGGTTGTCAGTCCGTCTTTTAAAACTCCATGAATAAACGTAGCCACTCCTATCCACAGAATACCGGAAGCGAGGATTCTCTTTCCGGCTTCTTCTCTCTCCTGCTGTTCCTGCGGTTTTGCTGTCCTTACAGCTTTCCTGTGTATGAAACCAGCTCTCTGTTCCATTTTCAGGATGGACAGAAACCAGAAAACAGCCACTGCAAGAAGCCAGATTGCAGCAAACCAGAAACTATACTGCCATCCCTTTTTCTCTAACATAACCGCACTGAACAGATACGCACTCAGCATCCCGACCGGGCTGGTAAATGATAACGCCAGGACAATCGATACGGTCTGTTTTCCATGTGTCATATCTGCAACCAGTCTCGCCATCGGCGGCCATACAAGTGCCTGACAGAGTCCGTTGATAAACCAGATCACCTGCATTCCTTTGATACTTTCTACAAAAGGAAAGGCGGCGTTTGCCAACGCCGCCCCCACCAGTCCCAGCATGACCAGCTTCCTTCCGGAAAAATGATCTCCCAGAACGCCACTGGGAAACTGTCCCAGTCCATATGCAAGGTAAAATGCCGCCGCAACACTTCCCAACTGTGTTTTTCCCCAGATACCGGTCTGAGCCATTTCGCTCATACTGGCTGAAAAGTTCAGTCTTCCCAGATAGATCGAGAAATATGTAACCCAACACACGACTCCAAAAAATATCACACTTCCCTTATCACTCAGCCCGGTCTTCTCCAATACTTTTTGTTTTTGCATATAGCTTTCCCCTGCAATCTATTTCTACTGTGCTGCCCAGTATTCGTCCAGTGCCTGCTGTGCGATCTCTGCTGCTTCGTCCAATGCTTCTTTTGCCGGAACATTTTCAATCTCGATCAGATCACATGCATCTGACAACGCCTGTTCCACTTTACCTGTCGGATCGACCCATTTTTTACGACCGATCTCCGCCTGTTCGATCGGAATCAGCGCCTGTGGATTTTCCTCAAGATATGCTTTATACTCTTCATCCTCTTTTACAGAACTGCGAACCGGTACATATCCTGTTTTTATGGAAAATTCTTTTGTTCCCACTTTGTTCAGATAAGTCAGCCATTTAAAGGCAGCCTGTTTTTCCTCTTCCGGAGCCTTCTTTACGATTGCCATCGCAATTGGGTCTACATACGGATTTGGCTCATGATCATTAAATCCAGGCTGTACATGTGCCGCAATAATATCAAAATCCAGATCTCCCTGATCTCCACTGGATCCGACATAACCGCCTGCGCGTCCCTGCATTACATCATCAATGGTTTTATACCAATACTCCCATCCATCTCCACCGAAATGAATACCCATGATTTTTTCTTCGTTGATCCACTGACGTGCTGTCTCCAGCGCCTCAACAAATTTGTCGCTGTTAAACGTAACGGTTTTTTCGTCCTCACTTACTATCGAAGCTCCGTTACTGTATGCCATATCCATCAGACAGTCCATACCGGACATCGGTTCGAATCCAAAGAAATCATCTACATCTGAATAATGTTCCTGAAGTTTGCGCGCTGCGTCAGCTACATTCTGCCAGGTTGCAAAGACTTCGTCCGGATCCAGTCCCACTTCTTCAAACATATCTTTCCGGTAATAAACTACCTGGGTAGTACCCCATGCCGGAAGACTGTATACATGTCCCTCATCATCCCGGCAGTAATCCAGGAATGCATCAATGATATCATCCTTGTCAAAGTCCGGATCTGCAGCAATATAATCATCCAGATACTCCACAACACCTTTTTCCGCAAAGGTCGTTGCTGTCTGATGGGTTCCGAGATAACATGCCGGCACTTCACCGGAGGCAACTGCTGCCTGCAGCATCTTTGAAGTCTCATCATAACTGGACTGTACGACTCCTTTTACAACCACTTCATCCTGTGATGCATTGAATTCTGCAATTGTCTCTTCCATGGTCTCTCCAAGTATTCCGCCCAGACCATACCAGAATTCGATTTCTACCGCTCCGTTTGTTCCTTCGTTTCCATTGTCTGTTTTGGCAGATGAATTTCCCCCTTCACCGGATCCGCCGCAACCCGCTGTAGTTACCAGTGTCACCATTGCCAGTAGCATTGCCATTTTTTTCCTCATCCTTTTTCCTCCTTACATCGTTTATTCTTTCACTGCTGCATCATTGGTAATTCCATTCAGGATCCAACGCTGCCCAATCAGAAACAGTAATAACAGCGGGAATACGATAACACAGCACGCCGCCATGATCGTTCCCCATTTCAGACCATACGCACCTTCTGAAGTAAAGAAAGACTGTAATCCCATACTTACCAGATACTGCGTCTTATTATGTAACAACAGTGACGGCCACAGATAACTGTTGTAGCATCCCAGGAAAGAAAGCAGTCCAAGTGTCACAAAAGAAGATGCCGACATCGGTGCAACCACCCACCACAGAATCTTCCAGTGCCCCGCTCCATCGATTCTTGCAGCTTCTACAATTCCCGGATTAATCTGAGTAAATGTTGTTCTTAAAAAGAAGATATTAAAAATACTCGCAAAGCTCGACACCACATATCCCGCATGAGAATTCATGAGTCCCATTTTCGACAGGATTACATAAGACGGTACATACGTTGTTGTAGCCGGCATGATATAAGTCACCATGATCAGTGTGATCAGCAGTTTTTTCCAGCGAAACCGGATATGTGTCAGCGCATAAGCGAACATTGCTGAGTTAAACAGGACCACTACGGTAATAATAATCGCCGTGTAGGCACTGTTCCACATATATCGTAAAAAGGTTCCATCTGCCAGAGCATCCGCATAATTTCCCCACTGTGCGATCGCCGGTAACACTTTCGGCGGCACAGCCCAGATCTCATCTTTTGTTTTTATGGAGTTTGTAAACATCCACAAGAAGGGGAATGCAATAATGAAGCTGATACATATCAGTGCAAGATGCACTGCAAAATTTTTTATTTTTTTTCTTCCCTGCATCCTGATTCCCCCTTTAATTATAAAATACTGTCTTCTTGGATACTTCGGTTTCTATAAGAGATAATACAACCGTAATCAATACCAGCACAATTGCAACCGCAGATGCTTTTCCGGTATTAAAGTTACGAAATGCCTCCTGATAGTAATAATACAACAGAGTTCTCGTAGCTCCGGCAGGTCCCCCCTGTGTCAGCACCTGGATCTGGTCATATGCCTGAAGCGAACTGATGGTTGACATAATAACCAGGAAAAATGTAGTAGGAGAAATCATTGGAATAATAATTTTCCAGAATCTCCAGAAACTGTTTGCTCCGTCGATTGCTGCCGCTTCCAGCAGATTCTGCGGAACTTTCCGGATGGCTTCCATATAGAAGATCATCGTCCATCCTATGGACTTCCACACTGTCACGATCAAAACACTCAGCATAGCTGTCTCACTGCTCTGTGTCCACTGAGAACCCGGTAATCCAAACAGTTCCAATACAAAGTTCAGAATACCAACACGCGGTTCAAAGATCCAAGACCATACAACACTGACCGCTACCATCGGCGTGATATAGGGAGCAAATATTACCGTTCGATAGATTCCGGTTCCTCTTCTCGCCCCATTCATTGCCAGTGCTACCAGAAGTCCGATCACAATAGATGGCACGGTACTTCCCAGCGCAAATACCAGTGTGTTCCAGAGTACTTTTCCAAAGTTCGGATCTTTTAACAAACTGGTATAATTCTTCAACCCCATAAAGTGAATATTTTCTGACATCATATCCCAGTCTGTAAAACTAAGCCCTCCGGACCAGATGATCGGTATGATCCAGAACACCAGTAACGGTATCATTGCCGGCAGGATAAAAAGAAAACCCATCATATTTTCTTTTCGCGAATATTTTTCTTTTACAGCTCGTTTTTTTCCTTTTCCCATGAATTCCTTCACTTCCTTCCTCCATTTGTTACAGAAATTATATCATTTCCTTCCTTTCATCTACATATCCCAGTTTGCCATTCCCTATCATTTTTTGTCATTTTGCACATAGAATCGTTCTTTTCACCATTTTTATGTGTTATAATAACCATATTCTATATATTTGACTTTTGGAGGGATTTTTATGAATATTTTCCAGAACCGGAGCATGGTGCATAAAATATGTCTGATTTCTATTTTCTGTCTTACCATACCTTCCCTGCTTTTTTCTTTTTATCTGTATAAACGGCAGTCCAATGAATTCTATCGTCAGCTGTTAAAAGAGCAGAATCTTTCTATTGAACAGACCGCTAATTCTGTCAATTCTGTTTTGTACTCTATCAATGAATTGTCACATGATCTTGCATACAGTGATCCTCTGTTTACTTTTGTCTCCAGGCAGTATCGTGTCGGTCTTGAAAAATATCCGATCTGGGCAAAAAAACAATTAAATGAAGTAATCTCTTCGATAAAATATTCTCTGAAATTCCAAAATCTCGGGATCAGTGCAGCCAATATCTTTACCACACAGACCCCCGAACAGGAGGGCGATTACTTCTGGTCCTTCCATCGTCTGGCTGATCTTCCTTTTTTTCAGGAATTTGCAGTATCCGAACAGTTTTCTGCTTTGTACTATCTGAATCCGAAAGATACCAAAGCCTTTCATGAAGTCTGTGGTTACACCTCTGCCTCTGCAGACAAAGATATGATTCTGATTATTCAGAAGATTCTTAACTCTTCCTCCGATTTCTGTATGGGGTATCTGATTTTCGAATGTTCCCCGGCAAAAATCTTTCCATCCACATTTTCTTCTCAGAACGGAAATTATTTTGCCTGGTTTGAAACTTCTCACAGAAGTTACGGAAATATAAGTATTTCTGATACAGATAAATTACCGGAACATTCCTCCGATACTTCTGCTTTTTCTATTACCGTAGATCACCAGCAATACATCGGATGCTCATTGAAAAATTTTGATATTACAGTCTTCAGTACACAGCCTTTGCTTACAGATGCCTATAAGCTTCCTGCTTTCAGTCTTTCTCTGATACTGGCTGTATCCGCTCTGATTCAGCTTACAGTTCTGACCATTTTCATCCGAAAATCCTTTGATCAGCTGCACAAGGATCTGACGCTTATGGATAGGATCATCGTCGATGGATTTCACGAAAAAATCCCGGAAGTCCGCACTGATGAAATCGGTATGATTGCTCACCGATACAATATTCTGCTTGATAAGATCAATGCCCTGATTCAGGAAACCGTACAGAAAGAAACTGCTCAGTCACATGCGCAGCTGAAAGCACTGCAATATCAGATCAATCCGCATTTTATCTATAACACCCTCAGTGTTTTCTCCGGATACGCCTCGCAAAACGGACAGGATACCCTTGCAGAATCTATCGCTTCTTTCGGTCAGATTCTGCGTTATAATATTAAAAATGACAGTTTGTATGCTTCCATTGATTCCGAGTTACACTGTGCATACTCTCTGATCAATGTATACAATATCCGTTATTTTAATCAGATTCAACTCACCGTGGATGTTCCCCCGGCTCTGAAACAGTTTCGTATCATCAAATTCTTACTGCAACCGCTTTTGGAAAATTCCATCCTGCATGGTCTTGATCAGCCAGGTACTTCTCTGGATATTTTTCTTTCCATATGTCTTACGGATGACTTTCTTGATATCGAACTCTCTGACAACGGAAAAGGTATGTCCCCGGAACGTCTTGCAGAAGTTCTGAACTACATGCAGCATCCTTCCGAAGAACTTCCGGCTTCTTCCAAAGGTTCTTTTATCGGTCTTCAGAACATCTACCGGCGCCTGAAACTGTTTTACGGACAGTCTGCACAGCTTTATATCGAAAGTGAAGAACAGTGCGGAACTATGATCACCCTGCATTTTCCTGCGATTTTTTCAGAGACTGCCGGCAACCTGCAATCATAACCCCACACAAAATATATCGAGGTGACAACATGGCTTTACATAATATTTTAATTGTTGATGATGAGTACTATATCTGTGAAGGGCTGCACAAAAAACTCGTTCAGCTGAACCATCCCTGCATCGGTGAAATACTCACCTGCCTTTCCGGTGAGGAAGCGATTTCCGTGTGCAAAACTTATAAACCACATATTATTTTTACAGATATCAAGATGAGCGGCATCAATGGAATTGAACTGATTCATGCTCTGCGGGAAACTCTCCATCCGGTTCAGTTCATTGTTCTCAGCGGATATGATGATTTTGAATATGTCCGTGGTGCGTTTCAAAATGGCGCTATCGACTATCTTCTGAAACCGGTTCTGAACGATGATCTGACACGGGTAGTCGCTGCCGCACTTTCCACACTGGACGCGAATTATCGGGACCTCGGAAAACAACGGGGAACTCTCTTTCAGTTTTCCGCCGATGTACTTCGAAAAATAGTTTCCCTGCCGATATCTGCTCCAGTTCCTGCTTCACTTATTACCAACATGGAGCAGATCGGTATCGGTCCGAATTGCTGTATCGCTCTTGTTGCTTCCCTGACACCATGGAATTCCGATGAAGCAACCACGTATAGCAACCAGATTTACGACAATTTTCACCATGTACTGTGCAACACGATAGCAGAATCCAAACTTTGCATTCTCTGTGATGCAAAAGATTACGAATCGCTGCTGGCTTTTCTCTCTTCCTCTGTCAGCAGTTCTGCCACACTTGCCTGCAGTGTCACCGCAGCATATCCGGTCATGCAGGTTGCAGAGCTGTACCAGACAGCAGAAGAACTGCTCGCTCTGCGGCTTCTTTATGGCTATGGAAAAATTTTTACCACGATGGAACAGGGACACAGCGCGGAACTGTCCCCAAGATTAAAACATCTGGTCACACAGTTTCTGGAAAATCCTTCCTTAATCTCCGGCAATGCGCAGCGTACCACTTTTTACAGGGAAATAGAGAAATTATCTCTGCCGGATCTTCGGAATTTTTTTCAGTATTTTAATGAAATACTTAACCTGACCATTTTAAATTCCAACACCGGCAGAAAAAATTCTCCAAAAGTTTCTCTTTTTGACTTTGCCACCTACAGAGAACTGGAAGAATATTTTTATAACCGGCTAAATGAATATGCAAAAACAGCGATACACCCCCGGCAGACCCTTAATTCCATGACTCTGATCCGAAATTACATAGATCTTCATTATATGGAAAATCTTACGCTGACGGATCTCGCCGACCGTTTCTTTATCAGTTATTCGTATCTGAGTAAGTCATTCCGAAAGACTTTTCATATGTCGTTTCAGGAATATTTGCGGATGCTCCGGATGGAACAGGCATTAACGCTTCTTAAAGATCCGGGACTTTCGATTCAGCAGATCGCTGCTCAGGTCGGATACGAAAATGCATTTAACTTTTCCCGTTCTTTCAAAGCACAGTATGGCGTCTCACCAAGCCATTTTCGCAATACCTGACCGGATCATATTCTGTATACAATCACGACCACCGGCTTGCCCTAACAAAAAGGAAACCGGGAAACTGAGAACAGTTTCCCGGTTTCCTTCACTGTAACATTACACTGACCACCGGTCAATTCACTATATTTGACAAAAAATTCACATTGCTTTTATGCAGAACCTCTTATTTCCTTTCAGATCTCGATCTGTAAACCGTCATAAGCCAGTTCCAGTCCCTCTGACGCCACAATCGATTCGTACCAGTCATGCGGCGGACACCAGTGTGGGGACAGATGCGTCAAAAGAAATCTGCTATTCTCACGCAGGCACTTATTTTCCTTCAACCGGTCCCTTATCCGGATATTGTTCATCAGACACATATGTCCGCCATACTGTTCATTCAGTCCTGTAGTTCCTTCCATAATAACTGCATCGTACTGATGTTCCTGTATCAATGCAAACTGATCCTCGTCATAACTTCCGGAATCCAGCGCATACAATAACGTTTTTCCATCTTTCTGAATGATATAACTGTGGGAAAATCCCCGTTGCGACCCATGATTTCCGCGAACCGGCAAGATTCTGTACCCATCCGTTTTCTCTTCCTTTCCCTCTCTGATCTCATGCAGATTTATTTTCAGTTCTTCCATGTCATCCAGACTTTTTCTGAGTGTTTCCATCACGAAAGAATTTCCGTAAATATTCAGCTGCGGGATATCGGTAAACCGTGGACCTCCATGTCTCATTTTTTCGACATAAGTAAGCGGCAGCAAGCTTTCGTCTGTATTTCTCCAGTGCAGATGCTGCGGATACAGATGATCTTCATGAGGATGTGTGACCAGAAGTGTCTTGAGCTTTGATAAATTCACTCCGAACCGGGCTGCATTATCAAAACACGATGGTCCGATATCGATCAGCAGTTCTTCATCTATCACCATGCTACTGTTTGTTCTCAGGTTTTTTCCTCTGTGTTTTCTTGCATAAGTACAATGAGGACATTCGCACCAGTATCCCGGATAACCTTCCCCTGCTCCTGTTCCTAAAAATGTCAGTTTCATACACGTACCTCTTTTCCTTATTTTTCTTAATTATAAATCTCTTTTCTACCGTTTTACAACAAAATCCGTATATTCTTCCCTTCCCGGAACAAAACTCCTTCTTCCGACAGATTTTTAAATTCCCGCATCATGGCACTCCGGTCCACACACAGATATTCTGCTAATGTAGTATAAGATACCGGCAGTGTAAATACCTGCTTCTTTTTCTCTCCTCCCACTTCATTCAGATACGCCATAATTTTTTTCCGGATGCTGTTTCTGGATAAAACATAGATCCGGTTTGCCTGCTGGCTGGATCTCATGGCGATCAGCTGTAACAGATTACTGACCATCTGGCTATGAAAGCTGCAGGCATTTTCACAGCGTTTGATCACGTGCTCATAATCGATAAACATCACCCTGGTTCTTGTCTTTGCACATACATAATAATGTTGGGACGGTTCCGGTAAAAGCAAGGGTTCCCCGAACACATCATCCTTTTTCAGTTCATCCATCAGATACTGACTGCCTTCTACATCATTTCCATAAAGAGATGCCTGCCCTTCCAGAATCAGACCGATTTTTTTCATCGTACTGGTATACTCCATGATAATCTCATTGTTCTGATATACTGCTTCCCGCATCTGAAAGCAGACACGCATCCGTTCCTGCTCTTCCGGTAAAATATGGGAAAACAATGTCACTTTTTCCATACCGATTCCTCCCTTATATTTCTCTGATCGCTTCCTTTGCTTTTCTCTTCTTTTTTATCTATACACTTGTTTTGTTGCTTTTGCAACAGATTTTTCTGTTTTTTTCGGTTATACTATCTACAACAGAACATAGAAACTCTGGCACTCAGAGTTCGATAATTTTTTATCAAACTATAGTTTTTACAGGAGGATTTTTATGAGAATCACAGATACTATCAAATACGTAGGCGTCAACGATCACAAAGTGGATTTATTTGAAGGCCAGTACCCGGTAGCCAACGGTATGGCTTACAACTCTTACGTGATCCTCGATGAAAAGATCGCTGTCATGGACACCGTAGATGCAAACTTCACCCACGAATGGCTGGATAACCTGGAGCAGGTACTTGATGGCCGCAAACCGGACTACCTGATCGTGCAGCACATGGAACCGGATCATGCGGCCAACGTGGCTAATTTCCTGAAAGTTTACCCGGACACCACCGTTGTCGCCAACGTGAAGACCTTCCAGATGATCTACAACTTTTTCGGACTTACTCTGGAGGGACAGAAGCTCGAAGTTACCAACGGCGGCACGTTAAGCCTTGGAAACCATCAGCTGACCTTTGTATTTGCTCCGATGGTACACTGGCCGGAAGTTATGGTAACTTACGACAGCACCGATAAAGTGCTCTTCTCCGCTGACGGCTTCGGCAAATTCGGTGCCCTGGATGTGGAAGAAGACTGGGATGACGAAGCCCGCAGATACTTCATCGGTATCGTAGGAAAATACGGCACACAGGTTCAGTCCCTCTTAAAAGTGGCAGCAACCCTCGATATCCGGATCATCTGCCCACTCCACGGACCGGTACTTTCAGAAGATCTCGGACATTATATCGGTCTGTATGACACCTGGTCCTCCTACACACCGGAAGAAGAAGGCATCGTGATCGCCTACACTTCTGTCTATGGTCATACGAAAAAAGCAGTTGATCTGCTGGCTGACAAATTAAGAAGCAAAGGATGTCCGAAGGTTGTCGTATACGATCTGGCAAGAGACGATATGTCTCTGGCTCTCTCCGACGCCTTCCGCTACAGCAAACTGATCCTTGCCACCACAACCTACAACGCAAGCATCTATCCGTTCATGCACGACTACATCTCCCGTCTGGTGGAACACAACTTCCAGAACCGCACGGTAGGTCTGATCGAGAACGGTTCCTGGGCGCCTCTCGCTGCCAAAGTGATGCGCGAGATGATGGCAAAATGTAAAAAGATCAACTGGCTCGATACCACCGTAAAGATCCTCTCCGCCATCAATCAGGACAATCAGGATCAGCTGGAAGCCATGGCAGATGAACTGTGCAAAGAGTACATTGCCCAGAACGATATCCTTGCCAATAAAAATGACCTGACCGCACTGTTCCGGATCGGTTACGGCCTGTATGTGGTAACTTCTAACGACGGTAAGAAGGATAACGGTCTGATCGTAAACACCGTCATCCAGCTGACCGATACTCCGAACCGTGTAGCAGTTAATATCAACAAAGCAAACTATTCACACCATGTCATCAAACAGACCGGTATGTTAAATGTCAACTGTCTGTCCACGGAAGCACCGTTCTCCGTCTTCCAGCAGTTCGGCTTCCAGACCGGAAGAAGCGTGGATAAATTCGCCGGTCAGACCGTGCACCGTTCCGACAACGGACTGGTCTTCCTGGATAAATACATCAATGCCTTTATGTCTCTCAAAGTAGAAGACTATGTGGATCTCGGTACACACGGCATGTTTATCTGCAGCGTGACCGAAGCCCGCGTGATGAGCAACCAGGACACCATGACCTACACCTACTACCAGAACAATGTGAAACCGAAACCGGAAACCGAAGGAAAGAAAGGATTTGTCTGCAAAGTCTGCGGCTATATCTACGAGGGTGATGAACTTCCGGCAGACTACATCTGCCCGCTTTGCAAACACGGAGCTGCTGATTTTGAGCCGATCGGATAAATAACAAAAATAAGAAGTTTATAGAGTTTTTATCCCGAATATGATACACTCAAGGAAATAGAATTTTACCTGTATTTTACATTAGATAAGAAAGGCATACTATGAAAAAGACCGTAAAGAAAATTTTTAAAGTACTTGGTATCGTACTCGGGGTAATTTTACTGGCTCTGATTGCTTATATCATCTATCTCTACGCCAGCTACCATCGCATCGAAGACAATCTGGTTCTGGAAGTGGAACCTGCCCCTGACGCCGGAGAGGATCTGGAGGGACTGACTTCCGGAGCGCGTCCGGCATCTGCTTCCGCGTTGTATAATTCGTCCCTGACTACCGGACAGGAATATTCCGCACTGACCTACAACCTCGGTTTCGGTGCGTACACACCGGATTTCAGCTTCTTCATGGACGGCGGCAAATCCTCCTGGGCAAAAAGCAAAGAAAGCGTACAGGATACGATCCAGGGCGCCGGTGAACTGATTGCCTCCTACGATCCGGATTTTGCTCTTCTTCAGGAAGTGGATCTTGATTCCACCAGAAGTTATCACGTAAACGAATATTCGATCTTAAAAGACTGTCTGAGTTCCTATAATTCTGTCTTCGCACAGAACTATGACTCCGCATTTCTTTTCTATCCGTTTACACAGCCACACGGAAGCAGCAAATCAGGGCTTGCCCTGTTTTCCAGATATCAGGTGACCGATTCTCTTCGGAGAAGTTTCCCGGTGTCTACATCCTTCAGTAAGTTCTTTGATCTGGACCGCTGCTACAGCATCTCCAGAGTTCCGGTGGATAACGGAAAAGAACTGGTGATTTTTGAACTCCACATGTCCGCTTACGGCAACAGCGACGCGATCCGCGAAGGACAGATCTCGATGCTTGCCGAAGACATGCAGAAAGAACATGAAGCAGGTAATTACGTCCTGTGCGGCGGCGACTTCAACCATGATCTGAAAGCCTCCGAGGACGATTCCGAAGACCGTGAATCCTGGGCGTACCCATTCCCGAGAGCCAGCCTCCCGGATCATTTCTCCTTCTGCATCGACCAGCTGAGTGATACCGAACGCGATGCTTTATGGAACAGTGCAAGAAATGCCGATATGGAATATGTGCCTGGAGAAACCTATACGGTGACGCTGGATGGATTTATTATCTCCGATAACATCGAGTGTCTCTCCTACGACAACATCAACACCGGATACACTTATTCGGATCACGATCCGGTTTATGTGAAATTCAAATTGAAATAACAAAAGAATCAAAAAAATAAGGAAACAGATTATTTTTCAGATCTGCTTCCTTATTTTTTATTCAGAAAATCATTCGTCAATTACATCCGCAATGATTCACTCCGTTTTATTTTCAATCATATAGTTACTGTTTGTCCACTGACACATCCTGGCTCTTTTTCTTCATAAAAAGCCATACACAAATCACCACGAAAACCACCGTAACAGCTGCCAGAAGCGGCCATACGGTGATCGGACAGACGCTCTCGCTGATCAGGTTCAGTGCCTGATAAGAGGTGTAGATACCGAAAATTGCAAAGATCACAAACGCCAGTGTATTTAACAGACCTTCCGGTGTCTTACTCTTTAACAGATATCCCACCAGCATACCGAGAATGTCCGCCAAAAAAAGTCCCAGAGAACATCCGATCCATACGATAAAAGCGGCTCCCATACCTTCATTAGCGCCGAAAGTAATGGCTGTCAGCTGTGTTTTATCTCCCAGCTCTGCTACAAAGAACGTACAGAACACTGCCAGCGGAGCAAACTGGATCTTGCTTTTTCCGCCCTCTTCTTCTTCGTCGTCATCGTCCCCTGCAAGCGTCGATGCCGCAAAATAGAGAAACGCCAGTGCCGCAATAATCTTGATCAGCCATTCCGGGATAAATTCGCTGACCAGTCCGCCCGCCAATACCGCAAGACCATTCAGCACCAGGATTGCTGCCGCCGTTCCCAGGATAATATCCTTTAACTTGTACTTGGAAGTGAGCGCGATCAGCATCAGCTGCGTCTTATCACCCATCTCTGCGATAAATTCCGTGAAAAATACCTTTAAAAATAATAACATGCTTTTTCTCCCTGTTTATCTGATAATGATATAGACTGCATACGCCGCATAAAGTGCGATCATACAGAATCCTTCCACTTTTCCGATCCGTTTCTTCGTCGCCGCAAAGATCCATACACACACGGTAAATACCATCAGCACACACAGATCAATGATATTTTCTCTGATGATCGTGATCGGGCTGATCGCGGACGCGATACCGAGAACCATCAGGATGTTAAATACATTGGATCCCACTGCGTTGCCAAGTGCCATATCCACTTCGTTCTTTTTCGCTGCAACAATCGAAGTTACCAGTTCCGGGAGAGAGGTTCCGATGGAAACGATCGTCAGTCCGATCAGTGTCTGGCTCATGCCAAGATCCCCTGCAATCCTTGCAGCCGCATCTACGGTAATATCTCCGCCGATTGCGATTGCAGCCGCACCGCCAACGATAAATACAATACTTAACGGCATCGAGATCAGTTTGATCTCCTCGTCTGAACCACCTTCGATCTCCACTTTCTTTCCTTCTCTGCTTGCCTTCTGTGCAGTACGGATCATATAGAAAATATATCCCGCAAAACATACCAGAAAGATCACGCCGTCCAGATGCCCCAGTGTCATCGAGGATTTGTCTCCGATTCCTGCGATTCCAAAGATCAGCAGCATTCCTGCACAGATCAGGGAAAACGGGATGTCTCTTCGAATCGTTTCCTTTGCTACATTGACCGTAGCCAGCACGCCACAGACTCCGATAACCACCATCAGGTTAAAGATATTGGAACCTACGACGTTGCTCACCGCAAGTTCATTATTTCCCGCAAGGGACGCTGATACACTGACCGCCGTCTCCGGAAGTGAGGTTCCCATCGCCACGATCGTAAGACCGATGATGATTGCCGGCACGTGGAAGCGTTTTGCCACACTCGAACTTCCCTCTACGAAATAATCCGCACCCTTGATCAGCAGCACAAAGCCGATCACAAGAGCAGCCAGAACCAGTGCAAATGGGGCGTTGTTAATAAATTTCTCCATAGTTTCCTCCTTTTTCTCTCTCCATGATTTCTCCGGCAGCCGTCACCCGCGTAAAAAAAGACTCATGTATATCTTCACCCCGGACAAAACTTCTTATTCCGAAGCAAAGATATACATGAGTCTCATTATTTAAGATTTGCCAGATTGTACTCTGTACTACAATCAGAATGTTGACAAACCACACTTTCGCGCTAACTACTCCCTCATGGAATATTTAATTACTTGATAAATAATATCAAATACGGTGGTGTGTGTCAACGAAAAAAGCACAAAAACTCTCCGTCCTGTATATTTCCTCTTTTCATCCATCCGTTGCACAATATATGTTAATGTTTCGTATATTTTTTCTAAATACCATTTATATTTTTTACACTTTTTCGTGCATTTTCCCCGTTTTTCTGCTATAATAATACTTACTGCTTATTAACGCTACTTATATTTGGAGGCTTTTACACATGAAAAAAAACAACGCTGTTCAAACAGCACCGAAGCATTCCATGCTCGCCAATCAGGCTCCTGTCCCCCAGAAAAGTAAAGTCTCCTCACAGATGACTCTGTCTGACTCTATTTTATCCGGAGCAGTTGTAGAATTCCGAAAAGCCGGTTACCGATTTATGCGGCACCTGCATACGAATATTGAGATTTACCGGATTCTTTCCGGCGAATGTTATATGGATATTCAGTCAGAGACTCTTCATTGCACAGAGGGAGATTTTATTATGATTCTCCCGGATGTGGTACATTCCTTTTATCTGAATGATACCTCCGACTGTGAATTTCAGCACATTCATTTCAATCCGGATATGTTCTCAACGATTATCCTTGAAAATGACGGGATCTTTCCGATCACGCTTCTTCATGCTGTGTTGTTTTCTTCCCATTTTTATTACCGGCTCAACTCTGATGAACGAATTGATGAACAGATTCGGAAACTGATCGATCTGCACACTTCTTCTGACAGTCTGTTTGCGGCTGCCAATATTAATGTGTCTCTGATGAACCTGATGCTTTATATTCTCGATCATACAGAACCCGTGCACGAGTATGCAAAACCACAGCTGCAAAACAGTTATGTGGCTTACGCGCTGAATTATATTCAGGAGCATTACACAACAAAGATCCTGCAAGAAGACATTGCACAGCAGTTACAGATTTCTGTACGATATCTGAGCAAGATTTTTAAGAGCTATATGGGTGTCACACTCTCCAATTACATTACGATCTACCGTGTCAACCGCTCCATCGCACTGATGCAGAGTACCGATCTGACACTGACGGAGATCGCTTTGCAGGTTGGATTCCGGGACTCTCAGCAGTATTCCAAGGTCTTTATGAGTGTCATCAATGCAACACCATCGCAATACAGAAAAGCTATTTTAAAATAAACGAAAAAGGGGCATCGCACTTCGTGCGATGCCCTGTTTTTATTTCCGACTAAATCTTAGTCTTCTTTTTTCCGTTTTCCTGCAACACCGGCTGCCGCTGCAATTGCGGATGCTGCCAGTGCAAATCCCCAACCTGCTACATTTGTTGCATCTCCTGTTTTCACAGCTGTTGTGGAAGTGCCTGTCTTTGTGCTGCCCACACCTGTACTGCCTGTATTTGTACGGCCTGTACCTGTGCTGTTTCCTTTTGTTGTCGTGCTATTATTGTTCTTGGATGTATCGGAAGGAGTCGTAGTCTGATTGTTATCTTTCTTTGTATCATCCTTCTTTTCATCATCTTTCTTGCTGTCGTCTGCTTTCTTTTCTTCAAGAGCACTCAGAGCTTCTTTGATGGCTTTATTTGCCTCATTTACCTGCTCCTGTGTAGCATCTTCCGCATTCAGCACACCTGCATACTGTTTATAAACATCCTGCAGTTTCTTCAGAGAATCCTCTGTGTACTTGTCTGTTGCTGCCAGTGCGGTATCTGCTTTTGCTACGTTCTCTTTCAGTGCTGTCTTATCTACAACAATTGGTTCCGGATTCGGATCCGGATCTACGGTTTCTTTTTCTGTTGTAAAGGTAACGGCTTCTGATGGTTCAGACTCATTTCCGGCTGCATCTACTGCTGTCACGGTTACGGTGTATTCGGTTCCTTCGGTAAGTCCGGTCAGATCATAGGTAGGATCTGCTACCAGGGATGCATTTACTTTTGTACCTTTTACATATACATTATATCCGGCTACTTCTACATTGTCGGTAGATGCTTCCCAGGCGATCGTTGCTTTTGTATAAGTAATTTCAGATGCTTTTACATTGGCTGGTACGGTCGGTGCTTCGGTGTCCGCCGGTTCCTCTGTTTTCAGTGTTGTAAATGTCACTGCTTCGGATCTTACGGATTCATTTTTCTCTGCATCTACTGCTGTTACGGTCACCGTATATTCGGTTTCCTCAGTAAGTCCGGTCAGATCATACTCGGTTCCGGTTACCAGTTCTTCATTTACCTTTGTTTCGTTTACATATACGTTGTATCCAACAACGCCTACATTGTCACTTGCTTCATCCCATGCAACTTTTGCTGTTGTCTCGGTAACATCAGAAGTTCTTACATTTGCAGGTACTGTCGGTGCCTCGGTATCCTTCGGATCTTCCGTTTTCAATGTTGTAAAGGTTACTGCCTCGGATCTTACAGATTCATTTTCCGATGTATCTACAGCTGTTACCATTACGGTGTACTCTGTTTCTTCGGTAAGTCCGGTCAGATCATAGGTTGTTCCGGTTACAGGTACTGCATTTACTTTTGTATCGTTTACATATACATTGTATCCGGCTACTTCTACATTATCGGTAGATGCTTCCCAGCTAACGGTTGCTCTTGTCTCGGTAATGTCTGTTACGGTTACACCAGACGGTACGGTCGGTGCTTCCATATCTTTTGCTTTTTCTGTTGTAAAGGTTGCTGCCTCGGATCTTGCAGATTCATTTCCGGCTGCATCCACTGCTGTTACCGTTACGGTATACTCAGTTTCTTCAGCAAGTCCGGTCAGATCATACTCGGTTCCGGTTACCAGTTCATCATTTACTTTGTTTTCATTTACATATACGTTGTATCCAACAACACCTACATTGTCACTTGCTTCATCCCATGTAACTTTTGCTGTTGTCTCGGTAACATCTGTAGCTGTTACTGCTGCCGGAGCTGTCGGTGCTTCGGTGTCTGCTGCAGCTTTATCTACATAACTGATAATCGGAGTTACATGAACAGATGGTTTGGTTGGATTGCTGTTGCTCTTTGTTGTCACGCGGATCACATCACCCTGGCTAACTTCGATTCCATCAAAGCTCTTCCAGTCTGTTGCCTGTACCCGGCTGTTTGTAAGTGTTACACTCTGTAATTCGGTATCGTTTAACAGAAGACTTAAGGTAACCGTTCCACCTGAGTTTCCATTCTGACGAAGATATGGCTCATCATCTTTTATATTGAAAGATACGGTTCCGCTCTTCGGTACTCTGTATGCCATTGCGGTTGTGATACTTGTATTCGGCGGTGCGGAAAGTAATCCGTGTACAGTTGTGTCAGTCGTTGACACAGTACCCTGTTGTCCATCAATACCAGGACCATAATAGGTATTTACACACCAGTTTGGCCATCCGTCTCTGTCGACCTCTGTCATATTTGCCCAGCTGCCGGTTCCGTTCTTCATCTGACCAAACCACACATTTCCCTGCTGTCCGTTCACATAGTCCAGAGTCCAGTTATATGTATTTTTCTGTCCGATGGTATAATCGTTGGTTGTTCCGTCTTCCGCAGTGATGCGAAGTGTCATTCCGGCTGCTACTGCATCCTTATCTGCCAGTTCTGTTCCACCATTGAGTACAGAAACGGTTGCGGTATCCGCTACTGTGATATTGTTTTTCATTTCCTTTACAGTTGTCGGATTTTTATCGGTATAAGGAACGTTCATGGTTGTTCCCTTTACTTCATAGTAACTGTCTTTCAGTTCTTTGTCAGAGCTTGCAATTACTGTATAAATAACATCTTCCATACCTTCATAAGAAAGAACAATCGTTGCTCCTCCTTTTACAATATCGGAATCACCAAGAACAGTCTCGCCATTCTTAATGGTAACCTTAACTCCTGCATCAACAATAACATTCTTCAGGAATTCTGCTACGGTTGTATTTTTCGGAAGGTCACTTACTTTTGTTCCGGAGATTGTATATACATTGGATCTCAGCACAAGTGCTGTCACTGCATCGCTTTCTGCTGCTCCGATTTCCGGTACTGCTGTGATGGCATGACCAAAGAAGTCATGATCGATCGTATAACCGTTCTTGTCAACGATCACTTTACCTGCATTGATAGCCGGAGAATTCTCCGCCAGTTTGTATCCGTCAAATACGGTAGAAGCGGTTGGGTCTTCGTGACGTCTTGCCTGTTTGTCGGCAGCTGCTGCGCTTGGACCTGATCCTGCATCCACAAGTACATCCGTTCCTGCATCTACTTTCACTGCTGCCTCATCGTTCGGATAAGAGCTTACATTGTAGTATAAGTTATTGCTGTAAGTCTTGTTTCCACTGATATTCCAGTTGCTTACAGTAGCCGGTGTGCTGCCCTCAAAATAGAAAATATTATTTTCAATGGTAACCGGACCGCCATTGCCGTGTGTGTAGTGCCAGATGGTATTGATACCTTCTTTGATATAGAATGTATTGTTGTAAACCTGGCAGTTTCCGGAGTTGCCCGCCGGATCCAGAGGTCCCATATCTTCATTCTGGCTGATATTGTAACGGAATGTGTTGTTAATGGACTCCCAGCCACAGAACATAATGGTACTTGCTGTATTTCCATGGCTGTAGTTGTACTGATAGTTTGTTCCATCACCATAATCCGCATCCCACGGCTGTCCGTCTCCATTACCATTGGAAGCATTCAGTGTTGCAAAACATTCGTTGTACTGGAAAATTGCATTTTTACATTTCCATGGCCAGATACCTGCTGCTACTCGTCCTGCCCCAACACCCTGTTTGCCGGTTTCGTTGCCGTTTGCATCCAGTCTCGGCTGCTGCTGGGAGTAATCTGTGGTATTGATCTGCTCCGCTGCATTCTCTGATACATTATACTGAACCAGCGGTCTGTCAAGGTACATCGTTGTGATCGCATCTCCACCCACATGGTTCAGGTAGTTGTTCTCGATAACAACGTTGGAGGAACCGTATTTTGCCATGACATCATCTGACAGGGAAGCGGTTGTAAATTTGCTCCACTGATAGGTGTATCCAACGGCAATTCCCCAACGGTTTACCGTATCAAGGGAACAGTTCTTGATCTGCACATCATTGTATTTTGCAATTCCGGTTGCACTCTCATCGGTTGGTTTTTCAACGATGAAGTAAATACCTCCGTTTGTCATATGTTTGTTATAAACGTTACCTGTTACATCATGGATATACAAATCATTCAACACGATGTGATCTACCGTTCCGTTGTCTTTCGCAACGCCGGCAACACCGGTTCTGTCCATCGCATACGCATCGTTATATGCTTTGTCTTTTTCGGTATCGGTGGTACTCTTTCTGTCATTGGTCAGTTCCAGACCGTCGATCTCGATATACTCGGTATCTTCAATTAAAATACTGGAAGATACGGTACCTTTCCATTTGTGGTTCTGGTTATCCAGCGGGTTTCCGTAGTTCAGTTCCCACTGACCGTGACCATTGGTGTTGATCTGTGGTCTGTTTCCTTCTCCGTATGTGGATACTTTTACCGGTGCTTCTGCACTACCACTGTCCTCTTTTGTAAAGACAAGTACCTGATCTTCAAATACCGATCCCTTTTTCAGGAGTACCGTATCACCCGGTTCCAGATCCAGTTCATTCACTTTATCCAGTGTCTGAAACGCCTTGCTCTCTGATGTTCCGTCATTGTTGTCATTTCCACCTTTGGAATCAACGTAATACGTTGTTCCTGTACCGTCTGTTCCCGCTGCCTGAACAGGAACTGCCGGCATCATTGATGCAACTGTTGTTCCTGCAAGCAGAAGAGCCAGCGTTCCGCTCATCCATTTTTTCTTCATACCTTTTCTCCTTCTGTTATTGCAGATTCTCTAGGGTAAAATGATTTACATCCTTCATGTTTCCTTCCACCTGAGAATCTTCTTCCCGCTGCGCGATCATATCATCATATTTCTGCTCACGCAGTTCTCGTTCTACTGCAACTCTCGCTGTTTCCAGATCTGCATTTTCTTCACTATCTCCAAAAATCCAGTCCCGGCTTTTGTAGTGTTCAACGATCTCATCTTCTGTCAGTTCCATACCTTCGCGATCCGTATCACTGCAGTATTTTTCCTTCAAAGTGCTGATTTCATAATCCAGATAAAGTGGAAACGTATACTCTTTCAGTCCATAGATTACTTCCCCTTTTTCCACTTTTTCTTTTCGTTCCGCATTCTCATCTTTCCAGCGCTTTTCCAGAGCCTCATAACTACTGTCTGATATATCGCCGTTTTCTTTTGCGAGATCATACACTGTATGAATGTATTTCAGCTGCTCGACTGTATTTTCCGCCAGAATTTCATACCCGTATTTTTCCTTATACTTTTTCTTCCAGAAATCGTCTCCATAAACGGCGTCGTAATCCTGCTGAATCTGCATTTTGGTATCATATTCTACAGATTCCATGCAGTTTACATACTCTTCTTTGCTGATGGTATGTTCCGCAACAGTCAGATCAAATCGATGATCCTTTTTATATTGCATGACGCCGGCAACAATTCCCACAACCGCAAACACTGCTACGATGCCTCCGATCTTCAGGAACTGTTTTTTCCGATTCTTCATGATGTACCTCCTTCCCGTCTGAAATCCTGTTCTTCCTGCACACAGATTTTCTCAGTCAAGTTTGATTTTATTATAACAATCCGTTCTTTTCACATCTCGTTCTTTTTGTTTGATTCTGCCATGGATTTTGTCAAATTCGGAACTATAAGTAAATTTCCCGTAAATACCAAAAAAATATTAAGATTTCTCACAGGGCGTTCTTAACCTTTCCATGCAGCAAAAAAGGAGCTGTCGGTAAATAACGTTTTTTAGAGCTGACAGCACCAAACAAAAATATCCTGACAGTTACAGAGCTTTCTGGCTCTGCAACTTGTTCAGGATATTTTCTCAGTTTTTCGTATAAAAAACGATGATATTTATTTATATTTCTTCCAATAGCAAACCTTCAGATTGAATATCGAACCCTTCTCTTTGATAAAAAGAGAGGGCTCTGGCATTCTTCTGGTATACGTTTAATCGTAATCTAACTTTTTTATTCTTGATATAGTCTAATAAAAGTTTACCTATACCACATGACTGCATCTCATTAGAAACAAAAATCCCTTCCATGTATTCGTTACTTAGTCCTACAAATCCCTGAATCATTTTATCATCTTCATACACATAGACTTCCGCTTGTGACATCATTTCTTTCACTAATTCATAATTACTTGTCCAATATTGCTCAGAAATAAAATCATGTGCTTTCAAATTAGTCTTTAACCATATATCAGCAACTCTATTAATATCTATGTTCTGCATCTTTCTGATCGTAACGATTACCCTCCATCTGCTCCGATTTCAGAGCTTCATTTCTAATACCGATTTTACCGTACTTTTTAGGCTCAGTCCATCTTTTATCCCCAAGCAATATCGCTTTCGTTTCCTTTCTGCCTAGCTATTAGTCCTTTTTCTTAAAGAAAGCATAAAAATTAGAAAAAACAAAAACGCCAGTGGAATACTCCACTGACGCCCTTACAGATACTATTGATTTTTTCTTTTATTATTTGTCGATAACTTTACTTATAATGTCGGACATATGGTCAAGACCGGATTGTCTATCAGCTAATGCATCCTCAAAGCTACTGTCACCATACACATCATTTACCTGCTCTTCCGTCCAAACATCACCTACCTCTTCCATTTTTTCAATAAATTCGTTGATTTCCTGTTTGTTCATAGTGTTCATTCTGTAACCTCTCTTTCCTCTTTCACTCTTTTTGACTTCATGTTCATT
>ERZ836877.2245-NODE-2245-length-25757-cov-15.007470_pt1 | contig 25757 bp, 28 predicted proteins | sample MGYA00519469_ERZ836877 | MGnify/ENA primary metagenome ERZ836877 (study PRJEB31850, sample SAMEA3708809) | human gut metagenome | biome: human gut; feature: human-associated habitat; material: faeces | place: China | collected 2014 ... | reverse complement strand
ATCCTGAGCCAGGATCAAACTCTTCGTTGTTGTTTATCTTTTTTCTTTTTCTTCTTATAAGGAATAAAAGACAAAGACAAATAAGTAAAAGTATTTGTTTCTGTCATTGCGATTGGCCTTGCGGCTTTGATATCGCTGCTCCGGATTCCGACTTCTTGACTTATATTAGTTTATCAGAATTGACTCGAGGTCGCTCCATTTATTTCTAAATGGATCTCTCTTGTACTACTTCTTGTCTATTGCAAATATTTCAATGTTCTCTGTTTTGCAGTTGAGTTATCTCTCAAAAGCGGTGCAAAGTTACGGCAAGATTTTTAAACGTGCAAGTGTTTGAAAAAGTTTTTTCTTGGGATTTTTGGGGTAAAATAGATGATTTCACTATCAGACAGGGAGTTAAAAATATGTTGTACAACATATTTTTAACTTTGATTAACCTTTTGGACGAGGTATGGGAGAGATGGGAGGTATGGGAGATTTGTAACGGATGCAACGGATGTTACTGATGTAACCTTTGTTAATGGCGCGACTTTATGGTAAATATGTCAATGTGCTCTTGATGTCGGTTTGGCTTTGGGCCGCGGGGACATCTGCCGCTCAGGCAACTGCGCGGATGGGATATATTGCGGGGAAGTTACTCTTTTTTGAGGCGGGCGCTATGTATAGCGCCCCTGCAATTTGCTGATAATTAATTATTTGTAATCGATCCGGCGGGGCGGGAGGATGGTGGGATAGGGGTGGTTTTAGTTTCAGAGGGATTTCGAAGGGGGCTTTGAGGCCGGGGGAGACGGGACGGAGGGCGGTCATGTCGGGATCGTAGAGGGCGGTGTAGTAATGTTCGGCGAAGGCGCCGCCGAGCTTCGCGTTGCCGTGGATTATCACTACGGTGCCTTTGATCATGGGTACGGCGGAAAAAACCGAACGGATGTGAGGGTCGAGACCGGCCTCTTCTTTGTGATGCGGATAGAAGCAGGTGTCGAGGATCAGGGCGCGGTGGAAGGTGAGGCCTCGGACCGAGTCGGGACATCGGCCGGAGGCGGCTATAGTGCCCGGTTTGAAGCCGGGGAGGAGCTGACAGGCCATCTGCCTGTTGGCGTCCATAATCAGACCGGTCATCCAGTCGTCGCCAAGATGATCCAGAAAGCGGAAATATTTTATAAGGAGAAGGCGGACTTTGGCGTAGGCGGGAGGCCAGCCATTGGCGACCTGAGGATCGTGGACTATGGCGCGTATCATTCCGGTGCGCTGACGCTGGATTTCCATCGGCTCTATAATCCGGGCTTCCCAGGCCCGGAGGGGACGGTTCACAAACTTCTGAAAAGCGAAAAGATAATTGGCTCTCATTCAATTAGTAATTAGTAATTAGCAATTAGTAATCAAGATTTTCTCAGGCAAAGATAGGGACTGTAGGAGAGGATTGTGTGCAATCTGCATACAGTCGTTGAAAAAATCCGGAAAGTTTTGATTAATTTTGTAGTTGTGTAATTTCTTATTTAGTTATGATGGAGATATTTCGTAGAGGTTTGGTTTTAACAGCGGTGGCTTTTACGGCTGCTGCGGCTTCGGGCCAGATGCGTGTGCGCTGGCATAACGAGGCCGTGGATACTACTAAGATCACGAATGTGCTGATAGATGTGGAGGCCCTGAAGCTTGGATCCAACGAGGCTATAGTGGCAGAATGTGGCAAGCGTTTTTTAGGGACGCCATACGTGGCCGGGACACTGGAAGGCGAACCAGAGATGCTGACGGTAAATACCGAGGAGATGGACTGCACAACGTTTATGGAGACGGCGGTAGCTATGGCTATGACAATAGAGGCGCGACGGACTTCATGGCGCGATTTCATATATTATCTGACTCAGCTGCGCTATCGCGGGGGGACGGTTGACGGCTACGGGTCGCGCCTGCATTATATCAGCGACTGGATAGTGGACAATGCGCACCGCGGGAATCTTCAGGATGTGACTGACAGAATAGGAAAGGCTGATTATGTGGTGAAAACTCTGGATTTCATGACTTCAAACCGCGACAAATACCCTCAGCTTAAAGACGACAAGAATTATGAGGCAGTGAAAAATGCCGAGATAGGCTACCGGTCACACCGCTTTCCGATGCTCAAGCTCCAGAATATAAAGGCAGCCAACATCAAGGAGGGGGACATCATCGCCATCACGACTTCAACAAAAGGACTTGACGTGAGCCATGTGGGGATAGCCGTGACGGTTGACGGCGAGATTCACCTGATGCATGCCTCGAGCAAGGAGGGGAAGGTGGTGATGGACAAACATTCACTCCAGGAATATGTGAGACGCAACCGAGCGACAGGGATACGCGTAGTAAGAATCAAAGAGTAACGATAAAAGCTGAGCGGGCCGGAAATTCCGGCCCGCTCGGTATAAAAGGGGTTGTTATGACTATTAGTCCTGATTGAGGTTGACACGCTTGAACTCAACGGCAAGGAGGCCTTTCTGAGCTTTTTCAAGGTACTGACCGATGGTGAGGGTTGCGTCCTTAACGAATTCCTGTTCGATGAGACAAGATTCCTTGAAGAATTTGTTTACGCGGCCCTTGGCGATGTTTTCCATCATCTGCTGGGGGAGGTTGGCAGCCTTGGCTTCGGCTGCTTCTTTCATGATAGCGCGACCCTTGGCGGCGTCGTCCTCGGTGATCCAGCCTTTAGAGATGTTGGATTCGATGTGATCCTCAGAGTCGAAGTGGTTGGGGTTGAGACCGGCTTTTTTGAGAGCGGCTTCAACGGCCTTGCGGATCTGCTCTTCGCGGGTTTTGTCGATAGCTACATTGTATTCGCTTTCAACGACAGCAGCGGGAACATGATCGCGGTCAACGGCAACGGGGTTCATCGAAGCAACCTGCATGGCTACGTCGCGGCCTACCTGATAGTCAACATCGGGGAGGTTGAAACCGACGATGGTAGCGAGCTTGTTGCCCTGGTGATTGTAAGATGTGGTGGAAGGAGCTTTGACGAATTCGTAAGCACCGAGTTCCATCTTCTCACCGGTTTTGCCTGATTCCTCAACGATGAGGTCAGCGATGGTCTGACCGTCGAGAACGAGGGCTTTGAGTTCGTCGGCGCTTGCGGGCTTGGCCTGCATGGCGGCGTCGAGGATTTTCTTGGTGAGGTCAACGAAGCCGGCATTTTTGGCTACGAAGTCAGTCTCGCACTTGAGAGCGACGATAGCAGCGAATTCGCCTTCGTTTTTAGCGAGGACACAGCCTTCAGAAGCCTGACGGTCCTCACGTTTAGCAGCGACAGCCTGACCTTTTTTGCGAAGGATCTCTACGGCTGCCTCGATATCGCCGTTAGTTTCGGCGAGGGCTTTTTTGCAGTCCATCAGGCCGGCGCTTGTGAGGTGGCGCAGCTTGGTGATTTCTGCCATTGTTACTGCCATATAAATAAGGTGTAATAAGAGGGGTTATACAAAAGAGGAATTATTCAGCGGCGGGAGCTTCAGCTGCAGGAGCTTCGGCAGCGGGAGCTGCTTCGGACTCGGAAGCCTCAACCTTAGCAGAGCGGCTTACGCGGCGGCGTTCGCGGCGGGGAGCAGAGGGCTGATCTTCGTCGCCGGCGGCCTGAGCGTCGACTTTTTCGATTTTGCGTTCCTCAAGGCCTTCGGCGATAGCAGCGCAAACGGTATCGAGCACGAGCTCGATAGATTTGGAGGCATCGTCGTTAGCGGGGATCACGAAATCAACGTCGGAGGGGTCGGAGTTGGTGTCGACCATAGCGAACACGGGGATACCGAGGCGGTTAGCTTCGGCAACGGCGATGTGTTCCTTGAGCACGTCGACAACAAAGAGAGCCGAGGGGAGACGGTTGAGGTCAGCGATAGAACCGAGAGTTTTCTCGAGTTTGGCGCGCTGACGGGAGATCTGAAGTTTCTCGCGCTTGGAGAGGTTATCGAAAGTACCATCCTTAGTCATCTTGTCAATGGCGGTCATTTTCTTAACGGCCTTGCGGATGGTGGGGAAGTTGGTAAGCATACCGCCGGGCCAGCGTTCGATAACATAAGGCATGTTAACGCTCTGGGCTTTGTCGGCGATCACTTGTTTGGCCTGTTTTTTAGTAGCGACGAAGAGCACTTTTTTGCCGGATTTGGCGATGCTTTTCAGCGCGTTTGCGGCCTCGTCGAGCTTAGCAGCTGTTTTGTAGAGGTCGATGATGTGGATACCGTTGCGCTCCATGAAGATGTAAGGAGCCATAGCAGGATTCCATTTTCTTTTAAGGTGACCGAAATGGCATCCGGCTTCGAGGAGCTGATCAAAAGAGGGAGTTGACATTTTAAAAATAAGGTGTTGTTTACGTTCTTTTTAAAGATACAATTCTGCAGTAGGGAACGTGTCCATCGGCAAAATTTAGATACTAAACACTTGTAATCAAGCGGCTTTATGCAGAGCCAAAAGATTAACGTTTTGAGAACTGGAAGCGCTTGCGAGCCTTGGGCTGACCGGGCTTTTTGCGTTCGACAGCGCGGGGGTCGCGAGTCATGAAGCCTTCGGCGCGGAGAGCAGACTTGTCGTCGGGGTTGATTTTGACAAGAGCGCGGGCGATAGCAAGGCGGAGAGCTTCAGCCTGACCTTTGTAGCCGCCGCCATCGAGGTTGACCTTGATGTCATATTTTTCGGCAGCGTCAAGGGTAGAGAGAGGCTGTTTAACGATGTACTGAAGAATCGAAGAGGGGAAGTAAACTTCGAGGGGGCGTTTGTTGATGGTGATTGTTCCGTTACCTTCTTTGACAATCACGCGAGCCACGGCGGCCTTACGGCGGCCAACTGCATTAACTTGTTCCATACTACAGTCGATTATTTCAGTTTGTTGATGTCAATTACCTTGGGTTCCTGAGCCTGATGGGGGTGGTTGGGACCAACATAGACGTGCATGTTCTCGATGAGACGACGTCCAAGGCGATTTTTAGGAAGCATGCCCTTCATAACCTTGATGAACAGAGGGTTGTAGCCGGGTTTGAGGTGCTTGTTGAGAGCCTTTTTCATGAGTACCTCGGGAGTAGTGGCGCGCTGGCCGCCGGGATAACCGGTGAAGGTGAGGTATTCGTGGTCAGTCATTTTTTTACCGGTGAGGATAACCTTTTCGGCATTGATGATGATAACATTGTCGCCACATTCCATGTTGGGTGAGTAAGAAGGTTTGTACTTACCGCGGAGGATTTTGGCGACTTTGGCGCAAAGGCGGCCGAGGACCTGGTCGGTGGCATCGATAACCACCCAGTCATGCTCTACGGCCTGAGCGTTAGGGGTAAGGGTTTTGTAGCTTAAAGTATCCACTTTTAATTAATTGATAATAAGTTAATTAAACTGACATTTACCGCAGAAAGCCCGGCCAAAGGCTCAGCCGCGGCTCGTGTCGATTATTGATTTTTGGATATAATCGGACTGCAAAGGTAGTGATTATCGCGCATTTAACCAAATGGCGGGACGGATATTTTCATTTTTTGGAGTTTAAGCTTCAAACAAAAAACTGAAAAGAATACCACCGGCTGCAGCAAGAATGGATGGTTGAAGCGCAGATCCGGCCTTTGGCGGCTATGCCGCATCAAGCCCTCGGACGCGGGATTGGAGCGGGATTTACGCAGATTTTTTTGTTTTACGAGGAGGGGCGCGGGGCCTCGCTCCTTTGGCGCTTGGCTAAAGGGATTGGCGCAATCGTCGGGCGTTTTTTCTGTTGATGGGGGAGGTTAGCTACAAAGGAACTGCACAAGGCGGTTCTTTTTTTGCATAAACAACCTATATCAGCGTTTACATCAATAATGATGCATCAGACCCCTAATTATCGGCGGTGAGGATGCGGTAGAAGGATTCGGGGAGGCGGATGTTGTAGAGCGGGAGGGCTTCGGCGAAGAGGGGCGCTATTTCGGCATCGGTAAAGCCGGCCTGACCGCATCCGATGCGGGTGATGTAGAAGGTGGTCTGGTCCCATTCATAGGCCAGGGAGATAAAATCGTCGACGTAAGGCTTGATTTTATCGACACTGTCAAACATGGTGGGGATGGCGTAGGATTGGCCACAGATGCCTACAGGCTGCTCTTTGGACGCGCCAAAATACTTTATAGCAGTTTCTTCGGCCGGACCTATGCGGAGACCTTTCGGATCGCTGCCGAACACAAAAATCTCGTCGTCGCCGAGCGAGGTGATATTTTCGGGAGTAAATTTCAGAGACATAATACAGTGTGATTTGCTTACAAAGATAACAACTGACGGCAATTTTCGGAAATTATTTGATAAATTTGCGGGCAAAAAAATACCACTTCATGGAAATAGAATTTGACGAGGTGATTGTGAAGGCCGCTCCCGGACTGAGGGTGGTGAAGATAGAGGCCGAGGTGAGCAACTCCCCTACCCTGCCGGCGCTACGGGATGAGATGGAGCAGCTTATGGAGGAGATTCAGCAGAAATACGAACTCGGCGACATCAACAAGCGCCCCGGCATCGCCGCCACGCGCGCGGCCTACAAGGCGCTGGGGAAGGACCCGAACCGCTACCGGCCGTCGTGCGATGCCATGTGCCGCCGCATAGTCAAGGGGATGGGGCTATACTATATCGACAATCTGGTGGACCTCATCAACATACTTTCGGTAAAAAGCGGCTATTCGATAGGCGGCTTTGACATGGACAAGATTGACGGCGAACGGCTTACTCTCGGAGCCGGGCGCGAAGGGGAGCCGTTTGAAGGTATAGGACGCGGAGCGCTCAACATAGCGCATCTGCCGGTTTATCGCGACAAAACGGGAGGCATAGGCACTCCGACGAGCGACAACGAGCGCACCAAGATTGACCTCACGACGCGGCGACTACTCATCTGCATCAACATCTACGGTGAAGAGATGGCCACCGAAGAGACTATAGCGCTGGCCGAAAGTCTGTTGCACGACTATGCCGACGGGCGGATAACGAGTCTGGAGGTCATACCGGCTCGCAAACAGACGCCATGAGTCTGATGGATTTATAAGTCCGTCAATCAGCGCTTTGGCGGCGGAGATCCATCAGATACGGTCGAGGACAGTGCCGATAAGGTCGTGGATGGCAGTCTTGTAGTTGGGCGTAGCGTCGTGGCGCATGCGGTTGGCTATGATGGAGCATACGGTCATGGCCTTGTGGCCCATCAGACGGCTGAGGCCCTGAAGGGGCGCAGACTCCATCTCGTAGTTGGTGACGCGGCGGTCACCGTAACGGAACTCTTCTATGCGGCGGTTGAGGTCGGGGTTGGCAAGCGGCAAGCGCAACTCGCGGCCCTGCGGACCATAGAATCCCACGGCCGAGATGGTGTTGCCACGCACCATGTCGTCGCGGCCGATAATGTCGACCAGATGCTCGTCGGCGTTGACAACGTAAGGCTTGGCCCACAGCGGATTCCAGCCAACGGCATCGCAGAAAGAATGTTCGAAACCGAGGTCAGACACCTCGTTGCGGCCCGCGTAATAGTTGAGCACACCGTCAAAGCCGATGGCCTTTTCGGCAATCACGGGGGTGCCGAGCCTGAGTTCGGGCTGCAGGGCGCCTGAAGTGCCGATGCGCACCATGTGGAGGGTACGGTGCTCAGGGCGCACCTCGCGTGTGGAGAAATCGACGTTGGCCAGGGCGTCGAGCTCGTTGATCACAATATCGATATTGTCGGGACCTATGCCGTGGCTCAGACACATGATGGGCTTGCCTCGGTAAGTGCCGCCGATGGTGTGAAATTCGCGCGACTGCACCTCGAAATCACGGGAGTCAAAAAACGAAGCTACCATGTCAACGCGGCCCGGATCGCCGACGAGGATTATGCGGTCAGTAAGCTGCTCAGGCAGAAGGTGGAGATGGAACACGGACCCGTCAGGGTTGATGATAAGTTCGGAGGGGGCTATGATTTTAGGCATGATACTTGAATTTTATGACATATATATCTAAACAAACGGCGGCGGGAAAAAGTCTGGTCAGGCGAGGCGGTATTTTCCACCGGGAAACGAGAGAATAAGACCGCGGAATTCCATGTCGACGAGCATTGACATGAGCAGGCCTATCGACACGCCCGAAGCCGTGGCAAGCCGGTTGAGGCTCGCTTCGCCGAGTTCAGTGAGCACATCGATGACGGACTGCTCGGCCGGGGTAAGTTCCCTGAATAGCGCGGGCTGTGCCGGCTGCTGAGGTTTCTCATTCCACATCATTCGGCTGATAAGGTCGGAGGCATCGGTTATGAGAGCGGCAGAATCGGAGGCAATCAGGCGGTTGCAACCGGCGCTGTAAGGGTCGGAGGTTCGGCCGGGGAGTGCGAATACGTCACGCGAATAGCCCGAGGCAAGTCGGGCTGTCACCAGAGCGCCGCCGCGTTCGGCCGATTCGGCCACTATGACACAGTCGGCCAGGGCGGCCACTATGCGGTTGCGGGCCAGGAAATTGCCTTTGTGGATGCGGGCCGACGAGGGGTATTCGGTGACTAGAGCGCCGCCTGAGCGGATGATTTCGGCGGCCATCGAACGGTGCTGGGCGGGATAGATGGTGTTGAGGCCGTGAGCGAGGACTCCAACTGTGGGGACCTTGTTTTTCAACGAAGCTGAATGGGCGGCCGCATCGATGCCGAAAGCCAGACCGCTGACAACAGTCAGAGGCTCCTCGAGGCGCGAGCTGAGGTCGGCCACCAGACGGTTTACGAAGTCGATGCCGTAAGGCGTGGCGTGGCGTGTGCCCACTATCGAGATGAAATGACCGCGGTCAAGGTCGGCATGACCGAGAGTATAGATAAGCAGAGGCGCGTCGACAATCTGACGGAGGCGGACCGGATAGTCCGGGTCAGTGTAATAGAGCGCCCGGATATGGTTGCGGTCAACGAACTCGGTTTCAGCTTTCGCATCGCTGAGCAGAGCGGCACGGTAATCGTCGTCAAACAGGCGGTTGTCGTGACCCATGACGGCACCGAGCTGACGTCGCGACATCTCGAAGAACTGCTGTTCGGAGCCGAGGCGCGATATCATCTCGTCGGCAAGCGCCGGGGTGACGCCCCGAAGCTGCGCGAAAGCCATGCGATAGACAAGTTCCTGCTGCATAAACGGTTATTTGAGAAAACGCCCGAACTCACGGGCGAGTTCGTCGCCGCGGGTCAGGCGGCCGTCACGCAGACAGACCACAGTGGCCGTGGCGCGGATAACGGGCTGACGGTCAGGGAGAGTGTAGATATCCTGATGAAACACAAACCGGGCGCCCTCGCGGCTGAGGTTGAGGCAGCTCACCATGTCGTCGCCGAGACGGAGCGGGGTGAGGTATTCGATGTCGATGCGGCGGATCACCGGGTCGATACCCTGCTGCTGCATGGAGCGGAATGATGTGCCGGCCCAACGGCAGAACTCGTGGCGGGTGTGCTCGATGTAATGCAGATAGATGGCGTTATTGACAATGCCCTGCGAGTCCACTTCGTAGTCGCGGACCCGCATAGGCATTTCAAATATGTAGTCCTGCTTTTCCATGAAGCAAGGACAAAATCAGCGGTTTACACGGTAGCGGTCAGAGCCGTCGCGGAGGAAGGCCACCACCTGACGGGCGGCGGCGATGCCGGCATTGATGTTGGCTTCGGCGGTCTGGGCGCCCATCTTCTTGGGTGTGAAGAACACACGGTCAGGGTATTTCTCCCTAAGCTCGGCGGCGCAGTCGGGGGCCACGTCGGCAACATAGCGGAAGTCGGGACGCTCGGCGAGCATGCGTTTGAGGCCCTCTTCGTCCATCACCTCCTTGCGGGCGGTGTTGATGAGCAGTGCGCCCTTGGGCATGAGGTTCATGAGGTCAAAATTGACTGAACCGCGGGTTTCCTCGGTGGCGGGGATGTGGAGCGACACTATCTGATTTTCGGAGTAAAGCTCGGCGGGAGAGTGAACGGGGCGCACTTCGGCGGAGAGCATCACCTCGTCGGGGCAGTAGGGGTCGAGAGCCGACACCTCCATGCCGAAACCCTTGGCAATGCGGGCCACGTTGCGGCCAACCTGGCCGAAGGCGTGGATGCCGAGGTGCTTGCCCTTGAGCTCGGTGCCGGAGGTTCCGGCATACATGTTGCGCACGGCCATCACGGCGAGACCGAACACCAGTTCGGCCACAGCGTTGGAGTTCTGGCCGGGAGTATTCTCGACACAGATGCCGGCTGCGGTGGCGGCCTTCAGGTCGACATTATCGTAACCTGCGCCTGCGCGGACCACGACTTTCAGCTTAGGAGCGGCGGCGATCACCTCGCTGTCGACCTTGTCGGAGCGGATAATCAGCGCGTCGGCATCGGCCACTGCGGCGAGCAGATCGGCCTTCGAGGAGTATTTTTCGAGTAATTCGAGTTCGTATCCGGCTTCCTCGATGACGGAGCGGATGCCGTCGACGGCTACAGCCGCAAACGGTTTCTCGGTAGCAACAAGAACTTTCATAGCGTAACTTATTAATGGTTGGCCTCAAATTCCTTCATGGCGTCAACGAGCACCTGAACGCTCTCGATGGGCATGGCGTTGTAAAGCGAAGCGCGGAAACCGCCTACCGAGCGATGGCCCTTGATGCCTACTATGCCTTTGGTTCCGGCAAAGTCAATGAAGTCCTTTTCGAGTTCCTTATATTCGGGAGTCATCACGAAGCACACGTTCATGATGGAGCGGTCAGCGGGATCGGTGACGGTGCCTGTGAACATGCGCGAGCTGTCAATGGCATCGTAAAGCAGAGCGGCCTTGTCGAGGTTCTTTTTCTCGAGTACGCTTACGCCGCCGAGCTGCTTGTAATAACGAAGGGTCTGAAGGGCGGAGAAGATGGGGAGCACGGGGGGAGTGTTGAACATCGAACCCTTCTTGATGTGGGTGCGGTAGTCGAGCATCGTGGGGATGGGACGGTCAACGTGGCCGAGAGCGTCGTCACGGACAATCACGATGGTCACGCCTGCGGGAGCAAGGTTTTTCTGTGCGCCGGCATAGATGAGGTCATACTTGGCCACGTCGACGGGGCGTGAGAAGATGTCGCTCGACATGTCGGAAACCAGGCGTACGCCCACTTCGGGGTCGTAGCGCATCTCGGTGCCGTAGATGGTGTTGTTGGAGGTAAAATGAAAATAATCGGCATCGGCGGGCACGGTGTAGCCTTTTGGGATGAAGGTGAAGCCGGCCTCCTTTGACGAAGCTACCACGTCAACCTCGCCGAACAGACGGGCTTCCTTGATGGCGTTGGTAGCCCAGGTGCCGGTTTCGAGATAAGCGGCTTTGGTCTTGAGAAGGTTGAAGGGCACCTGGCAGAACTGCATGCTTGCGCCGCCTCCGAGGAACAGCACCGAGTAACCTTCAGGAATCTCGAGGAGTTCTTTGACGAGGGCAATGGTTTCGTCCATCACAGCCTGGAATTCCTTGCTGCGGTGCGATACTTCAAGCACCGAAAGACCTGTGCCGGCGAAATCGATGATTGCGTCGGCGGTGTTTTTGATCGTGTACTGGCTCAGAATTGAGGGGCCTGCGTAAAAATTATGTTTTTTCATTTTACGAATGATTTAATATGATGAGTTTTCAGATTAGTTGATGACGATCTCGTCCATGAACAGCCATGCGCCGGGTCGGGGATTCTGCTTGGCTTTCAAGCGGATATAGCGCGCTTTTGTATCGGCAAAGGCAGTGCCGTAGTTCTTGAACATGATCTTGGGATAGGTGGCGTCGACATCGTTCCAGATCACCACCGGTTCGGAGAAATTCTTGCCGTCCTCACTGGTGGAGATCTCCACGAAGTCAGGCAGATGGACCCATGCGCCATAGGAGTGCATAAAGTCGGCACCGACGTAGTTGACCGGCTTCACCTCGCCGAGGTCGACGGTCAGGTCGACATCCCGCGAGAAGCCCTGCCAGCGGCGGTCGCCGTAGGTCCAGCCGCCACGTATGCCGTCGGTTAGCGTGGCGTCGCCGGCCGCGGTGTATTTCTGATTGTAAGGTGAGGCGTAGGTGACCTTGGCACCGCGGCCTGCGTGGTCAACGGCCGTAAGGCTTTCGCGGCGCTCGCCGTACTCATTGGCGAGATCAAAGGGGGTGTAGCCGTCGGCAATCATGCGCTCGTTGAGCAGCAGGGCGCGGCGGTGGAAATCGTCGTAATTCTTTTCGGGAGTGCTCCAGCCTATCTCGGCTATGGCGTAGGTGCGGGGATAGTACATGTACTCGGCATGGCTGTCGGCGGGGACATACTCGGCCCAGAGATTGGCCTGCACACCGAGCAGGTGCGAGGCATCCTCCTCGGTCAGACCGGGCTCGACGGGCTCGTAGGAGTAGACTTTGGCAAGCGGGGTGTAGCCGCCTATCGATTCCGGCTCGCGGAAGGGAGCGTCCTGGCAGTAGTCGATGTAGCAGAACTCGCCGGGGGTCATCACCACGTCATGGCCTGACTTGAGCGAGCGGATGCCGCCCTCGGTGCCGCGCCACGACATGACGGTGGCGTTGGGAGCCACTCCGCCCTCAAGGATTTCGTCCCAGCCTATGATGCTGCGGCCCTTGGAGTTGAGATATTTTTCGATACGATGTATGAGGTAGCTCTGCAGGCCGTCGACGCCGTCGAGGTTCTCGGCCTTGATGCGGGCCTGACAGTCGGGGCAGTCGCGCCAGCGAGCTTTCGAGGCTTCATCGCCGCCTATATGAATATAGTGCGAGGGGAACACCTCGATTACCTCGTCAAGCACATTCTGAAGGAATTCGAAGGTGGCCTCCTTGCCGGGGCAGAGGTCGGAGCTGCCGTACTGCTCGCCGGTGCATGACAGCTCGGGGTAGGCGGCAAGCACTTCCTCGCTGTGGCCGGGCATCTCGATTTCGGGGATTATGGTGATATGGTGCCCGGCGGCATAGTCAATGAGGTCACGCAGTTCCTCCTTGGTGTAGAAACCGCCGGCGGCATTGGGATCGGTCGACTCGCAGTATTTGGCTCCGTTGGCCGTCCAGTCGCTCCACTTGGCCTGGGGGCGCCAGGCGGCGAACTCGGTGAGGCGCGGATAACGGTCAATCTGCATGCGCCAGCCGGCACCGTCGGTGAAGTGGAGATGGAGCTTGTTGAGCTTCATCAGGGCCATGGCGTCAATCTGCTTCTTGAGGAAATCGACGGAGCGGAAATGGCGGCTCACGTCAAAATGAAGTCCGCGGTAGGGGAATCGGGGCGAATCGTTGACGGTGCAACATTCGAGCGCCGTGATTGAGTCGCCCGAGATCATCTGGCGGAGCGACTGCACGGCATAGTAGGCGCCAGCCTCGCTGCCTGCGGTAACGGTAATACCCTTGGGAGTGATTTTGAGCTGATAACCTTCGCCGCCCTTTCCGGTGATTTTCTGCTTCACGTCGGCGGGGCTGAAGCCGGCCGGGAGAGTGTAGACGCCCTTGGCCGGGAGGATTTCTGTGGGACGGGGGATAATGTCGGAGGGAGAGCCTACGGCTGCCGGGAGCGACAAAGTGCCGGCAACGAGCGCAACAAGTGAGCAGAGGCTTTTGGTTATACGGTTCATTAATATCTGATATGAGATAATTATTATTGGCTATAGTTACTATGACGTTCAAAGTTAAACAATATCCTTAACATTTCCGCCATATCACTACATTTTTTCACATATAATCAGTTAACCTACTAAAAAAGGCTAAATTCCGAGGGGTCAATTAAACGACCTGCGCCCGAGATTGTCATAATAACCGAACAACGACAGAAACAACATTACAATACAAACTTAAAAACAAAACTTATAAGAACGATGAAAAAGACCCTTCTCTCCCTTGCTTTTGCAACCGCAGCATTATTCGCAGCCAACAGCGCAGCAGCCCAGACCAACAACAACGCTCCTTGCAACCAGGGATGCGCTCCCGCCCGGTGCGAAACCGCCTGCGCCACTCCCTGCAACGACAACTGCAATAACAGCTGCCCCGCCGAAGGCAAGCGTAAACATAAAACCGATTCATGCCGCCAGGCATGCATGTTTGAAGGCATCAACCTCACCCCCGAACAGCTCACCGCCCTCAAGGCCATCCCCACTCCCCGCGACGTGATGAAAGCCGCCCGCCGACAGGCCAAGACCGACAGCGCCAAAGTCGACAAAAAGCAGTTCCGCGAACTCGTACGCACCACCCGCATGGACTATCTCAAATCCATCAAGAACGTCCTCACCCCCGAGCAGTACAGCCAGTTCCTTGAAAACTACTTCGTGAACAACGCCGGCGGCAAACACAAAGTGAAATTCGACGGTGACCGCAAGGACAACAAGTTCAAGAAATGCGACCGCAAAGATCGCCGCGGCGGCAAGGACAAGGCACAGAACCAGAACCGCCGTCAGGGCTAATCCCCTCCCCTACGCAGCAATAGGTATAATAGTTACATTACATAAGGTATAATTTTAGTGGTGCGATTCCACTGACAGTTTGATTCATTTTCCTCTCAACTCATTGGCCCGGCTCACCGAAGTGCGCCGGGCCAATTATTTATATGTTATATAACATATTTTTTTAATACCGGAGGTTGTGATTTCATCATGGCCTCCGTTTCGTTATCTGACAACTCCAACAGTGTGATTGGCGGCATGCCTTTTGATGGGGAAAAAGATAGTTTAAGCGCAGATGTGCCCTCGCGGCTACGCCGCATTGTCTTTCGCAGGATTGGAGCAGGATGGCCGCAGATCGTTTTTCTTTTTACTGCTGAGGGATGGGCGGCAGTGGTTCGTCCTACGGACTTGCCTTGGCAGGATTGACGCTGGATTGACTGACGGCTCCCATCTAAAATCCCGCACAACAATACCGCCTTGAGATGAACGCCGTAGGCGTTACTTTACAGGTAACCCCACATTGGCCGCAAGCCTATGTGGGGAGGAATCCAACAGGCAAAACTACATCGAAGATATTGCTTTATAGTTGAATAACAGTCCATAACGTAAGGTTGCTGACTGAAAAGCAACACCTCCGGTGTAGCATCGCATACTCCCGCACCACCCACATAGGCGCACGCGCCAATGTGGGGCTATCGACAAAGGAACCGCACGAGGCGGTTCTTGGTTGGTTAACAGCAAATAAATTCGACCTTCAGTAGGGGCACCATATAGTGACGGTGCTATGTCGCTTCCTGATTTTCAGTAAATTACCCACGTCTAATGCGGAGGGTGCTGCAGTATCCCCACACCCAAGGCCGTAAATATCGAGTTATGCAACACAGGTTATTTCCTAAAAATGAGGATAATCGAGCTGAGGGGTGCGGTCAGAGGATGCCCATTGACTTGGCTATACGGCAGGCTTCGTGGGTGTTTTTTACCTGAAGTTTGCCGATAATCTCCTGACGGTGACGGCTTACGGTGTGGATGCTGATGTGAAGCTGTCCGGCTATTTCCGCACTTCTCATGCCTGTGTCAATCATCGCAAGAATCTGACATTCCCTGCGGCTGAGGATCGAGCCGTTGGCCGAGGCCGTGAGCTCTTCCTTCATCCCGCTCACCGAGTTGACGGCAAAGCTCTTTCCGTTGAAATCAAACGGCAACGGGCCATAAATACAGATGGCGTATCTAACCTCCTCGCCGTTTTCATCAAAGATATAATACATCCGATGAAGCACATCGTGAATATCGCCGTCGGCAAAGCGGAACCGCAGTTTTGACATCAGATAATATTCGGCCCTTCTATGTCGGGGCAAGTGCCTGAGATAATGAAAGAAACGCAGTTCGGCGATATATTTTTCCTCCTGTTCACGAGCCGACATCAGAGAAAGTATCCGGCTCTCCCATATAGAATTTTCATGCTGATAGTCACCGATATCAAGATTGCGGGCAAATGATCCTGCTATGATGCGGCTATTGCCCTCAACCATATCGCTGACCACAATCACCACATTCTCTACCCGCGCCCAAAACCGCATGCTTGCCAGTATTTCCGACATAGGGATGCTTCCGCCGGCCTTGACATCGGAAAGAAGCAATTTATCGAGCTCGGTTCTGTCAGCTGTAAAATGGTTATTTCTGACCATTGCCTGTTATTGTTTAACATGTTACTTTTGCAAAGTTAATCAATATAATGGTTATAGGCAATGATGACTGAAAAAGACAAAATGCTTGCGGGCATGATTTATGATGCCAACAATGACCCGGCGCTGATTGCCGAACGAATGGCATGCAAGGAATTATGCCGCGATTACAATGACCTGCGGCCCTCCGCTGCGGAAGCCCGCGAGGCGCTGTTGCGCAAAATTCTCGGCGAAGCCGAAGAGGGCCTGCTCATCGAACAGCCGTTTCACTGTGATTACGGCTACAATATCCGCGTGGGTAAGAACTTCTACGCCAACTTCAACCTTGTAATTCTCGACGAGGCGCCGGTGACGTTCGGCGACAATGTGTTCATAGCGCCAGACTGCGGATTCTACACCGCCGGTCATCCCATCAATGCCGAGGAGCGCAACAAGGGGCTGGAATACGCACGGCCGATAACCGTTGGCGACAATGTGTGGATCGGTGCCGGAGTCAGGGTGTTGCCGGGAGTCACCATCGGCGACAACTGCGTTATAGGCGCGGGTAGCGTGGTGGTCAGGGACATTCCGCCCCATTCACTTGCCGCGGGCAATCCATGTAAAGTAATTAAACCAATAGACCAATGAATATGAGAAAGAAAATCACTGCGGCGTTATCCGCCGTCCTTACCGTGTTTGCCTTACATGGCCAGACTCTGGAAAAAATGAACTGGTTCAACGAGCCTGACAACTGGCGGATTGATCACGGCACCCTCACGATGGATGTCACCCCCAACAGCGACTATTGGCGCATATCTCATTACGGCTTCACAGTTGACGACGCCCCGTTTTATTATGCCGAATATGGCGGCGAGTTCGAGGCCAAAGTAAAGATTTCAGGCGACTACAAGGTGCGGTTCGATCAGGCGGGAATGATGATACGCCTTGACCACGAGAACTATATCAAGACCGGCATAGAATTTGTTGACGGCAAGTACAACCTCAGCACAGTTGTCACCCACACCACATCGGACTGGAGCGTCATAGCCCTCGACCGCCCCGTGGACTATATATGGATAAAGGCCGTGCGTCGCCTTGATGCAGTGGAGATATTCTATTCGTTTGACGACAAGGATTACCGGATGATGCGCAATGCCTGGATCGAGGCCAATCACCCGGTGAAGATAGGCATGTTTGCAGCCTGCCCTGACGGCAACGGCTTCAAAGCGTCGTTCTCCGACTTTAAAGTGACCCATCTCCCTGACAAAGTACGCAGCGCCTGGCTGAAAAATAACGCATCAAACGATTAAAAACAAAACCTATGAAATTAGATCATATAGCAATCTGGGCAGAAGATTTAGAACTGCTTCGCAAGTTCTATATGCAGTATTTCAACATGAGCTGCAACGACAAATATGTCAATCTCAAAAAGAATTTCAGTTCATATTTTCTATCTTTCGCTGACGGAGGAGCGAGAATCGAAATCATGAACATCCCAGGTAAAGACGCTCCGGCGAGCCGTGACGACCTGAAAGGATTGGCTCATTTCGCCATCACTGTGGGCAGCAAGGAGAATGTTGACGCGATGGCGAGGAAACTCAAAGACGACGGCATCACAATTCTGAACGCTCCCCGCACTACGGGCGACGGCTATTACGAATGTGCAATAGCCGATCCCGAAGGCAATTATGTAGAGATCACTACTGACTGACCTAAGTATTATTGCTGTCCGATAAATATGCTTATCGGACAGCAATAATTATATCTGTTACCAAAATCGTTTCCTAAATGGAAACATACTGAACCGGAATAATGAATTGAAGGATATCGTATAGGTAGATTGAGGCTTTTTGCGCCCATAATATGCCGCCGAGTTGATTTGGGAAGCAACGATATCCGGGTCATTGCCATTTTGAACCGCCTGAGTAAGTACACTCATTATCTCTCGTTTATTGCCAAAAACAGCATCAGTCCGCTCCAATATTTCTGAAACCACACTATGGATATAGCATGGAGAAATTATAAACGTATTTTCAGCATTGCATGTAATGTTCTTCAATTCACAGCTACCATAGAACACAATCACCGAGTAAACAGGGATGCCCGGATTTTGAGGCAAACACTTCCTGATAGCCTGAATATGGCCCGCGTTCTGCATAATAGGATTATAAAATCTGTGTTTTTCCTTTCCATAAGCCAAAGTTTGTGTCCAATATCTTTGATGTTCGCCACCAAAAATCCACCCGCTATAATCCTTTACCTCAAATACAATGAGACCAGCTTTTGTTGCGGCTACAACATCTAATTGCGTATATTCACCATTCGCCTTCCGAATATACAAGTCATGAAATATAGCTCTCGGATTGATACCACCCTTCAATAAACTCAGTATTACACGCCGCTCCGACCACTCTCCACGTGTAATAGGAGTAACAAGTTCAATTTGCTTGCGCTCTTCCAGACGTACGTGGATAATATAACATGCAATGCCCACGAAAGCGCAAACAAAGAATATGGTAAATACAAGTGACATGATTAATATTCTAATTTAATCAGCTCTTATAGGGAGCAAAAATAGGACCAAAGCCAAATACTCAACTGCGAGATACCCGGCGTTCTTTTTATCATTGTTGCCCAGCCCGATGGTAATGACTATCTTTGCAGGTATAAAAAACTAAAACAAATAGCTTGACGAGTCAGCGACATTGCAAAGATAGCGCTTTTATTCTTTCTTGAAACATCAAATTATGGCTAAAATTATTGTCCAAAATACTGACATAACAGTTCTTGGAGTCGAGGGAAAAGATTATATCTCCCTCACTGACATGGCATCGGCAAAGGACGGAGATGGCAGAGCTGCCGATGTGATTAAGAACTGGATAAGGACACGATATACAATTGAGTTTCTTGGAACATGGGAAATAATCCATAATCCTAATTTCAAAGTGGTCGAATTTGACCACTTTAGAATGAGTGCAGGATTACCATCGTTTGTGTTGAGTGCATCCGAGTGGGTAGAAAAGACCAATGCGATAGGAATCATTGTAAAAAAGGCCGTTACGGTGGTACGTATGCCCACAAGGATATAGCTTTTGAATTCGGCTCTGCAATAAGTGTCCCTTTCAAATTATATCTGATCGAGGAGTTCCAGCGCCTAAAGGAAGAGGAACAGCGTCTTATAGGCTGGTCTGCGAAGCGTGAGCTATCCAAGATAAACTATCGAATCCACACAGATGCCATCAAGCACAATCTCACTCCTTCTGAAATTACCAAGACTCAGGCAAGCATCATCTATGCGAATGAGGCGGATGTACTGAATGTGGCGATGTTCGGCATGTCGGCAAAACAATGGCGCGACGCCAACCCAGAACTTAAGGGAAACATTCGCGACTATGCCTCCATCAACGAGCTTATATGCCTTTCCAATATGGAAAACCTCAATGCGGTGTTCATTGAGCAGGGAATGCCACAATCAGAACGATTGGTAAAACTGAATAGGATTGCCATCCATCAGATGAGTATTCTCGAAAGTGGAGAAAACGACAGAAAGCTGCTGAAATGAAAAGATATCGTCTTTTATTCTCATTGTATTATTGACGACTACCATATTGGCTGCCATTCCCATACGTTATTATTAAAAAGGATTATTCTATAAAAATTCAGTCACCGTCAAGCGTCCCCACATAGCCGCAGGCGCTTGACCCCATCAAGCGCCTGCGGCGTTCTCGCCCGGCGGCAGTGGATCAACGAGCTACCGGTCGATGTCATTGCTGTGGGCTATGACCTCGTCGATGGTGATGCCTAAGGAGCGCATGCGGTGGATGAAGTCGGGAAGGACTTCGGCGAAGAACTCCTCACGGCGCGATCGGTCGACGTACTGACGGGCGTCGTCGGTCAGATAATATCCCATGCCGCGGCGGGGCACTATGATGTCGTGGGCCTGCAGATATTCGAGGGCCTTGAGCACGGTGTGGGTGTTGACCGAGAGGCTCACGGCGAGCTCCCTCACCGAGGGGATTCTCTCGCCCGGGGCCCACGAGCCGTCGAGAATCCGGGCAAAGGTATAGTCGATTATCTGTCGATATATAGGTTTGTTATTGCTAAACTCCATTAAAGTTGAATTCTTTTTATTGTGCGGCAGGTGAGCCATATCATCACGGCAACGTAGACTACCGCAATAACGCCGATTATAGCATTGATATTATCGATGGTGGCCTTAAACTCAAGATCTTTGCCCAGCAGCTGAGACTCGGTGTAAGGGATATCGGCAACGACCATCACGAAGGCCAGCAAGCCGCCGATCACGCCGAGAGCCACGAGCGAAAGGATGCTGTAAAGGATGCCTTTGGAAGTGCGCGAAGTTTTGCAGCGGAACACCACATACATGCAGGTGACAAGCGGTATGAGCTCCTGCACATGCTCTATAGTCCATACCTTGAGATTGCCTAAGCCGTTGAGCATTTCACCGCCACCCAGACCGAGAAGCAGTTCCATAATCGCCTCACCGAGATAGGAGGGAACGCCGATAAGCAACGGCAGGAACACCATGCAGTAAAGGATTATGAATGTGGCTTTTTCAGAAGCCAGAGCCGGGAGCATCACCTCGACCTGACGGCTCGACTTGCGGCTGAAGGCTGTCGGGCCCCAGTAGAGCATAAACACCATGGCGGTGACGAGTAGTCCGGTGAGGATGCCGGTGTGGGGATATTTCATGGCAAACCCGGCGGAAAGGCCTGAAACCAGGGCCACCAGCGGATAAAGAATAAGCTGGGTGCGCAGAGCGGGCTTATAGTAGCCTGCAATCTTCATGACACGGCCCCACGAAAACCGGTTGACCGGGGCGCTGACTGCTAAATCTATTGTATTCATGATTCGGGTGCGGATAAAAGTTCAACTAAATTACGTGAGGCGGGGGACTGCAGTGCGTTGTAGAGCACCACGAAGTCAACGTCGGTAGTCTCGTCGGCAGCGGTGTTGGGCACTATTGCCTTGAAGCGGCCGAATTCGGGCTCCTGATAGATGGCGCCCTCAACCGGCGCGGGACTGTGGACAAACCTCACGCGGCTGGCAATCTCCCAGATAGGCATGTTGACAAGCAGCCGTCCGTGGCCGAGCACGAGCAGACCGTCAAACAGATTCTGGAAATCCCAGACGGTGTGGGTGGAGATGATCACAGTCTGTGTCTCCGAGACGCAGCGGGCCATCATGCGCAGGAGCTTGGTGCGCGAAGTGATGTCGAGGCCGTTGGCCGGCTCGTCGAGCAGCAGCACATCGGTGTGGAGCGCAAGCACGTAGGCCAGCTGGGCCTTCTTGCGGTTGCCGAGCGAAAACTGGTCGATGGGCTCGTTGCCGGTCATTTCGAAGTCGGCGAGGTTCTGCTCCAGCATCTCCGGGTCAAACGAGGGGTAAAACACCGCGTGGTGGCGGACCATCTGACGGATGGTGCGGTAAGGGAATGGAATTTCATCGGAATAGAAGAATGTGCGGGTGAGCACCGAGGGTTCGCGGAGGGCTGTCGGAGCGCCGTCAAGGGTGCATGCGCCTTCCGGAATTGCTTTTAGCAGGCCTGCAATGAGGTGGAGCAGAGTGGTTTTACCTGCGCCGTTCTCGCCCAGAAGCAGATAGATGCCCTCGGGGATATCGGCCGTTATGCTTTCGAGAGCCGGGGTTTTCTTGCCGTAGCGGTAAGATAAGTCGTTAAACGATATCATATTGGTGAGATTTGAATTATACGGGATTGACCGAGAAGCCTGCCTTGCGCAGAAGGTTTATCACTCCCCGTTCGCCGGGAAGATGGCCTGCGCCTACCACAATCATTATGGAGGTGGCGGGAAGGATGCCTATGAGGAAATTGACCCAGGACGAATTACGGTTGTAGAGCATCGCGTCGGCCTCCTCCGGGGTCATGGCCGAAGCGCGGTCCATCACTGTCATCAGTCCGTCGAGATCGCCCTCGGCGTATCGGGCGTAGAGCATCCGGGAGTCAGCCAGCGGGTCGCGGCCGGAGCGCACGGTGCGGAGCAGCGAGGCCGCCTGATCGGCTATCGATGAGCCGTAAAGCAGGGCCGACTGGAATTCCACGGTCTCGAGACCACCGACCTCCTTGCCTTCGGCGCGGGCCAGTTGCTGGATGTGGCCGTCGAGCGGATTCGTGGGGTCGGCATCAGGAATAATCCTGTTCATCATAGCCATCTCGAGAGCTATGCTGATCATTATCGGGCGGTAAGACTCAAACATCGCGGCGGTCATCGCCGGGCCGACGGCCCGCTGCAGGTAAGCGTCGATTTCGGCAAGCTCTTCGGCGGTGAACACCTTGGAGAGTGTGCTGTCAGCCGGCGCCATGATCATCGACGCTATTTTCATTTGTGCCGCCGGCGCCATGGCCAGGCTCATGTCAACCTCGCCATACACCCTGTCGACCGCTGCGAGGGCTTCGGCGAAACCGTCTGTAGAGTCGGCGATGGAGGCCGGCGCCAGATGATGTGTGCCGAAAATGTAGGAGGGCTTTTCGAGTCCGTTACCCGAGATTTTCCACAGACGCTGGGCGCTGAGTCCGAGCGATACTGAAATCATTACGAGGGTCAATAGAACCTTTTTCATAGCTTTGTAAGGATTAAAACTGACGTTAAGTGACTAAGTGTAACGATGATTATATAAAGTATGTAAGCTGTCGGGGGGTTGATGGTGGATTGTTGTATCGTTTTAGTGTTGTAGTTATCTACAACACCGCAAAGGTAAGTATAATTTTTAAACCGCAAAACTTTTTACCAAAAAAAATCATATTTTCCTGAAAAATTTTTAGGCACTGATTACTCCGGCTAAAGTAAAAATGGAATGTTTCAAGCGGAAACGGCCTGCCCATGCGGGCCGGCGGCCTTTAAACGCTGACGCCACACGAAAATTCTATTTTCTAAATCAAAGGGAATCAACCAAACTTCTTACATCGTCATTGCGTCGCCATAAATCACCCTCGGCTAAAGTATAAATGGAATAGTTCAAGCGCAGAAAGCCTCTTTGCGGCTTTGCCGCGCCAGGGCTAAAACGCAGAAAACCCGCAGAATGAACGCAGAATTTTTTCTTTAAACAAAGAAATATACGGAGCTCGCACCCATCGGTACTTGCTATAGCGGAATCAACGCAGAGCGAGACACCCGTAATACTCTGCGCCAGTTCCGCCGAGACAAGCGCCGGAGGTGCGCGAGGCCCGCGTTGATTCTATCCCTGAAAAAGCTCGACAAATTATTCTGCGTTCATTCTGCGTGGCCTTTCTGCGTCCAAGGGCGCAGGCCCGTAGGGGCAGGACGTTTCTGCGCGTGGAAATTTTTTTTTCTAAATCCTCTCTAAATCTTAACATAAGCCAAAAGTAAACATACTCTAAAAGATTGGTTTGAACGCAGATTGGGCCTTCGCGGCTTTGCCGCATCGGGCTTCGCGGGATTGAGCGGGATTTACGCAGATTTTTATTTTGTTGTTCATCTGAAGATTGGCGGCCGACGCTCGTCCTTCGGACTTGCTTAGCAGATTGGCGCCGGATTGACTGACAGCTCCTATCTAAAATCCTGCGGCTCTCCCGCTTCGAGGAAATTGCCCAAAGGGAGAGCCAACATCTACGGGCATATCCCTGATAAATGTTGACGGCGAAGAATAAAAAATATCGGCGGCCATAGTGTTGATTCCGCTCAACACGATGGCCGCCTTAACAGGTTATTATAATCGGGGATTATTCGGGATATTCAAACACCTCGATTTCGTTGTAGAGCTCTTCGCGGAACTCGCTGTAGTCATAAATCAGCTTATCGCCGTCATAGCACTGCATCAGACGATTCTCTATGGTATAATTGCAAGTAGGTGTTATAAAACTGTAATCTATGGCTACGCCAAAAAGCGGGCCGATTCCTTCTACCCAATAGTCTATCCTTTGTCTATATTTATAGTCACGAAGCAATTCTACTTTTACGGCTCGCCGTTCAATACCCTGAAGCACTATTGTGCCACGGCTTATTAGTTTTACATCACTTAGAACTCCCTTATAGATTTTCCCTTCGGTTGGATTTACAAGGTGATTAAGCAAGAAATCACAATGATCCAATTCAGCTTCCGGAGGAAAATCATAATCGGGAATATCAACATACTCAAAATAATAGAATTTACCATCTACTTCCCTTGCCGGAATAGGACTTTTATAAGACTTTCCATCTTCGAAAATAGTAAATTGTTTTGCGTTGTACCCATGAATTACAACATCGCCATCTACAACGTATGAATATTCACTACTGGTTCCGTCAGAAAGGAATGTTTTCTGAACCCAGCGCTTACCGTCAGTAAGTTCGGGGCGAATTTCATCGCTCAAAGGTTCAAGTATGGTAGGTGGCACAAATGGATCAGGATCTTCTCCCGCTTCGTCACCCGAGCCATCATCGGGATCGGTCGAATCGTCAGGATCGGTCGGATCCTGCTGCTCCATGCCGTCAGAGGGCGCATCAACCTCATCGTCGCCACAGGAGGAGAATCCCGTCATGGCAACCAAAGCTATTCCAATTGCAAAAAATCTAAGTTTCATAGTTCAATTTTTAAGGCTGTTATACTCGGTTGCAAATTTAAATTAGGATTATTCGAGATATTCAAAAACCTCAATTTCGTTATAGAGCTCTTCACGGAACTCACAGTAGTCATAAATCAGCTTATCGCCGTCATAGCACTGCATCAGACGATCCTCTATGATATGATATCCGCACGTAGGCCATACGTAACTGTAATCCATTGCTACTCCAAAAAGCGGGCCGATACCTTCTACCCAATAGTCTATCCTACCGTCATCATAACCACGAAGGGCTTCGACTTTGACCGCGCGGCGTTCAATACCCTGAAGCACCATTGTGCCGCGGCTTAATAGTTTGATATCTTGAACTGTACCTTCATAAATCTTACCTTCGGTCGGATTTACAAGGTGATTAAGCAAGAAATCACACTGATCCAATTCAGCTTCCGGAGGAAAATCATAACCGGGAATACCAACAGCCTGAAAATAATAGACTATCCCATCTTCTTCCCTTGCCGGAAGAGTATTGTGACTATACTTTCCGTTCTCGAATACCGTGAATTTTTTAGCATTGTAACCATGAACCACGACATCGCCATCTACAAAGTAAGAATACTCACGAACCGTTCCATCAGAACGAAATGATTTCTTAACCCAGCGCTTACCGTCAGTAAGTTCAGGGCGCACATCTTTACTTAGAGGCTCAAGTATTGTAGGTGGAACAAATGGACCGGGATCAGGATCCTCTCCCGCTTCGTCGCCCGAGCCATCATCGGGATCGGCTGAATCGTCAGGATCAGTCGGATCCTGCTGTTCCGTACCGTCAGAGGGTGCATCAACCTCATCCTCGCCACAAGAGTAGAATCCCGTCATGGCAACCAAAGCTATTCCAATTGCAAAAAATTTAAGTCTCATAGTTCAAATTTTTAAGGCTGTTATACTCGGTTGCAATTTAAATTATTTTTTATTGATTTGCAAATGTTTAAGCAAATATTTTTTAATTGATTGCAAGAAATATGCGCTTCGACAACAAATGTGCCTGCTTACGGTCACAAAATATGAAGATTTCCCCCGGAACGGTGGATTCACGGAATCCGAAATACTTCTCAAATGACAGCAAATCCGAACGCCGTCGGCGTACACCTCGAAGCGGGAAGGCCGCAGTATGTTTGTTCGATTGTAGGGGCGCTATACATTAGACTGCTGATTTTATCATTCATTAACACCTCGTCGATTTATAACTAATTGATAATCAAACTGAAGCCAAATCGATTTTAGCCCA
>ERZ836877.2240-NODE-2240-length-25827-cov-6.487855_pt1 | contig 25827 bp, 14 predicted proteins | sample MGYA00519469_ERZ836877 | MGnify/ENA primary metagenome ERZ836877 (study PRJEB31850, sample SAMEA3708809) | human gut metagenome | biome: human gut; feature: human-associated habitat; material: faeces | place: China | collected 2014 ... | reverse complement strand
CCATAGTCATAACGCCCGTCTCGCGTCTTGCGCGACGAAATCCGACCGTTATATAGCGGAACCGCTCCCTCGCTCCGAAGCAATGTGTCCCCGAAAATATATGTCCCGCCGTTGCGTAGCGGACCCACTTCGAACGGATCCGGAAATGGCACGATACTGTCAAACGCCGAAATACGGCTGGTTCGGAATGGTTTCAGCGGAAAGTCAGGCCCGAAATTTACAGGCACAAGCAGAATCTCGTTGCGGATTGCCGCAAGATACCCCGGTGTGTCATATGAATAGTAGGTATTGCCTCGCACACCCCTGCGAAAACGGACTAAATGCCCTGCGCGGTCGTACTCCCTGCGCATGCCGGCCAAGGTATCGTTTGGAGAGTCCGATAATATAAAATCCTCAAATATACCGGTAAAGGAACGACGCACAAACGTTGTGGTCGGTCGGTCACTGTTGTCATAAAATCTTGATGTCATTAATGCCGGTGCCGAAAAACCTTCAGGAACTATCTTTTCTTCCGTCAGCTTGCCCCGGTAGTCATAGCGGTATGAATAGACTACACCCCTGTCACCATAGCTGACTCGAACTGTATCTAACTGCCCCAACCGGTTATAACTCTGCCGTCGCACACTCTGACCCGCTGTTTCCTCCACAACGCGCCCCGCACGGTCATAACGACGCACAACATGCACCGCATCAACCGCACGCGGCAACGTTCGCTCTGGCTCATAGCCCCCAAGGGCGCCGCTCCCCGTCCAGCTCACACCGCACGGAGCCGCCAGAAAAGCAGCCAGCTCGCTGTCGCTCCATGCGGCCTCGGCCTCTACGGCAACACGACCGAACTTGTCGTAGAAACTCAGCTGCCAACGCGGTGCCGTATTGCCGTCCTGCACGGCCACAAGTCGCCCGGCGCTGTCATAACGGTAAAGAATCGCTGCCCGACCGGGCAGTTTACGGACTGTCACATTGCCGCGGGCGTCGTAATCGTACCAATACGACAATTCCTGCATGGCTGCATCGCTGCGGGCATAGGTCCCGTCGGCCAGTTTTGGAGGCAGCACATAGCGAAGATCGCCATACCCGTCATAGACATACCGCGTACAAAGCATCGATCCTGTCGAGCCTCTTTTTTCAGCGACTTTAAGTCCTCTGAAATCAGTGAAAGTTTGCACGATAAGACCGTCCTCATCTTTTGTCTCCTCCATAAGCAGGCTTAATCCAGGATAGCCGCCAAGATATTCAATCCCCGAAGCTGTCGCTTTATAGCGTGGTGTGCGAAAACGGGTACCATTGTTGACATTGCGGCTGTACGAAATTTTCTTTTTTCCCGAATGCAGATCATGCCCGGGACGTATGGTCGATAAAAGACGTCCTGTCGGAGAAGACTCATAAGTCGAGACTGTATATGGATCCGAGTCGGAATAAGCCTCCGGTGCGGAAGTCTCTATATCCGCAAGCGAGGGATGCTCGCTGTCGACCGGCGCAGGCAGCCATGCCTTGACAGGACGTCCCATCGCATCATATACCGTATATTCGGCCAGAAGACCCTGCGGATAGGCGTTGACACGCGATATGCTTCGCCCGAGGCCGTCGAAAGTCTCGACCGAACGGTTTCGATTGGAACTCCGACTGTCCAGCCAGATATTTTCTGCCGCATAATTAGGCTTTTCGCCACCTATATTATAGTCGTAAGTGGCAACAACGCCATGTCCGTCGATCGAAGTCTCGGCAAGACGTCCTGCCGCATCATATTTATATCGTGTCGTGACTCCCGCGGCATCCCTGTACGCGCTCATACCGACAAGAGGCGAATACTCGGCATATTCAGCCGGACAGTCTGCCAGCGAAAGATCAAGATTGAGATTCTGAGCTTCCGTTCCATCAGTCCTTGAACCGAATATCTGTTTAATCTCCTCAAACGACATTCCCGAAAATTTATAGACCGGATAGAAACCTTTATATCCCCACAGATATGAGGTGCAGAATCCGTCGGGCCGTTTTATTTCGCGAATATTTCCATGTGAATCATAATTGTAGCTCTGCACAAGATAGCTTGTCGAGCCTCGGCTCAGGGTAAGATTTTCAGGCTTGACAATCTTGCCGTTCCAGACATTCATGGCAAATTCGGCTTTAGACGTACAACCGTCAAAGCTTGCAATACTCGATGTGACAACACCTACCATATTCCGTTCGCGCATTGTTTGCCCAATCTCACCCGCAGGCACATAACCGAGCGCCAACGTACCGCCCTCGCCATCACGGCTCGTAGTGATTTTGTCGATTAACCCCGTGCCGGGCACATAAGAATATTCCTCGACAGTCGCCAGCTCCCCATTGGCGTAATCGACAATACGCTTCGATTTCAGACGCTCACGCATCGGCACGACTACGTAGGCGGAATAGTCGTATATAAGCGACTTATTTATAATATATTCATAGGCTATACCCGGTGGTACAACATTTGTATTCACAGGAGGCGCTTTCTCTGTAAGCTGATTGAGGTTAACATCAAAATAAAAAATATCATTTAGACAGAAGTCAGGTGCATAAGTCGTCATCTGAGTCTGAACCAGATTCCTTTTTATTGCCAGATTTGCTATGGGAGCAAGCACTGTTGTGTCATATTCGTAATATTCGGAACTTTCCTTTCTATAATCAAGTTCTATGACTCTTGGTATGATTGTCGACGAATCGCGCAGGCCCTCATTAATACTCGCGTTGCGATATGTACTTTTTTCGATCAATTGAGGCCCGGAAGAGAAGATCGAGAAAATACTGTCGGGTAGTGTTCGGCCGAATTTTCGTCTGATTCTATTTTCTGGCACATAATTTTTGAATTTATACACGGTTTTCCCGACATTTTCATATTCTGTTACCTCTTCATACCATATGGGAAGTGCTCCTTCCTGATATTCAAGATAGTCGGACGTATTTTTTATTTCTACAACATTTTTACGCAGAAGATAGATACTCTCTTGGTGTAGAGGGGTGAATTTATACACGATTTCATTCATATATGTGCTGAGGAAAGTGCTCAGAAGAGGGGCGGCAATACATTTGCCGACGCTGTAGGCATATCGGCGAACTCGCGGTTGAGTGTCAGTGGCTGATTTATACAACGATATGGAGCGTACTCGCAACCCTCCGCCCTTTTCAAGCCTGTCAGCGCCTATGTAAGAACTGAATTCAGCGGTTTCTTCAATTGGTTCGAATTGATGTATTTCATAATCCCATACAGCCCTGCCACCTGTCGGATAACGTACTTCCCTTAGAAGATTAGACTTCATGTGGGTCTCGGATATGTCGAAATCTTTACCGCCGATTCTGTAGTCCTTACGTTTAGTGAGAGCTGTTCTGAATTCAATCGCCGGTAAATGATGCTCTGATTCGTCTCTGCCGTTACAGTATCCCCAACGGTCCGTTTCATATGATGAATAATCAGGATAATATTCAAATGAATACTTTCCGTCTGATGAATGTTCGATTTCGCTGAGAAATACAAGTTTACAATTTGAATTGGACTGAACAAATTTATAGCTTAGAAATATGGAATGCTTTTTTATCGTATCCCAATATACGCTGATATCCTCTAATGTATTGTTAAAATTGTATTCGAAAACAATTTTTGTATCCAAGTATTTGATAGCGGTAAGATTCCGATGTAATATTGATTTATACTCCCGGCTAAGCATAGTGCCGTTATCGTCTGTAGATGTATCATGATTCCAGTATCCATATATGAAATGATTGTAATAACGAGTAATCGTGGGATTTAAGTGAGCATAAAATTCCCATGTAAATTCAACACTATTACCTGATGGAAGTTCTATTTTTGATAATAGCCACTCAATATTATAGTTTTTGTTATCTATTTCAATTTGTTGTCCTATATTTTTAAATCTATAGACATGCCCGAGCGGATTTACAACAGTAATTTCACTGAGATCTGAATCGGAACTTATTTTATACTCCTCGCAATTTACACCTATAAATTGACCGTTCACATACATTAATGTAAGCATAGTCTCCGGAAGAAACACATAAAATATATCGTTTTCCGAATCAATATGATTTATTGTATGGTGTACACTCTGTTCTGAATATGTGTCATATCGTGCTACACTTGACAGTAGCTCCTCATATGTCGGCTTTTTGAAATTTCCATTGAAAAAAGGGAATTTCTCGTCTGCCCGTCCGCGGATGGTTCGTGTAATCCTAAAACCCGGATTCAACGACCACCCCAATCCCACCGGATATGAATCGTCTCCAAGTTTTATACCATTGCTGCGGTACCGGAGAGTAAGCGGTAGTGAGATGTCTTCGGCTTTAAGGGTGTAAATGGGCACTTCAAATTCGACCGCTCCTGTTGCAAGCGAAGCCGATGGCATCGACACCTCTTTGAGATGCGAAATCGACGGAACCTCCGGCAATTGTCCTTCTGCTACAGGTTTAATAACCTCGTAGGCATGCCCCTGAACACACAATGTCCAAAAAAGGATAAATATGACGATACGTATTCTCATAGCCCGACGGTTATATAGCGTTTTTCGGTCATGGCCGGGCGCGAGAGGCTCAGCGCGACTATATATTCGCCCGCGCGGAAGCCGGAGGTCGGAATCCGTACCGATACAATACCAGCGGCCTCCCTCTCCTCAAGCGCATAGCAATGTCCCGGAATATCCGTCACGCCTACCGTAAGGACGGCCCCCGAAGAAATATCCGGAAAACGCACCTCTATCTCTATCGCACCCGCACCCGTCGTGACAGCGGCGTCCCGAAGGGCCGCGGCCAACTCGTCGGCATCGCACTCTTCCTCGTGCTCCACGTCGCGGACTTCATTGCGAAGTTCATAAACATCAACTGCATAGCACGCGGCTGTCTCGCCGTCATTAATATACACCGCCACAGGCTGCCGCTCGCCTTGCCGGAACCAGCGCATCGTCTCGCGCACATGCCCCACGCTGTCGGTCTGCATCGAAAGCACATCGCGCACAACCGTCACGCCTTTCAGAGTGTCGCCCTCAGGTAAAACGATCGCCCCGCGTCCCCCGACCTCGCTCGAATATACCGCCCGACGCACATAAGAGCGCACCTTGTTCTCCGTTCCGTAAATCATGAAAACATTTTCGCGACAGTCGCCCTCCACAAGCGGAAAACCGGCCGCAGCCACAGGCCTTCGCGGGCCCTCGATCGTATGCGCCGTCTCCTGACCCGCATAGTACGCCGTGTCCCCCCGCCACGCGAACCATTCGCGACGCCGTCCGTCCGACTCAACCGACAGCGAATCGCCGTGCGCAGTCACTTTCAGCGATCCGACACCGCTGTCCGTCAATCGCGAGAAAAAAACAGTCACCGCCCCCGAAGCCATATCGACATCAGGCGCCGAAACGGGCGTCAGCACTCTGGTGACACCGCCGGCCGGAAGAGAGAGAACTGTCAGAAGCAGAAACACGAGCTTTTTCATGGCGCGATTGGTTTTGCGGTCAAATATACACATTTACGGCGACTTTTGCAACATTTGTCGATTTTATTTTTATCTTTCTCCCATTATTATTTTACATATTATTTGGCATAAAATAAAAAAAGTGTAATTTTGCCCCCGACAAGGTCTCGTCCGGGCCACACATCCCGCGGCCTCACCACGTATAAAGCAACCCTATTTTCATCAATACACCACATTATGAAGCAGAAACGATATTTTCTCGCCGAAGACGAAATTCCGAGATTCTGGTACAATATTCAGGCCGATATGAAAAACAAGCCCCTCCCGCCTCTTCATCCGGCCACAAAACAACCTTTAAAAGCCGAAGACCTTTACCCGATTTTCGCTAAAGAATGTTGCGATCAGGAACTTAATCAAATTGATCCGTGGATTCAGATTCCCGATGACGTAAGGGAAATGTACAAGTTTTATCGGTCCACGCCCCTCGTCCGCGCCTACGCACTCGAAAAAGCCCTCGGCACACCGGCCCACATCTACTTCAAGAACGAAAGCGTATCGCCGATGGGATCCCACAAACTCAACTCCGCCATTCCGCAGGCCTACTACTGCCGCCGTGAAGGCATCACCAATATCACCACCGAGACCGGCGCCGGCCAGTGGGGTGCCTCCCTCGCCTACGCCGCAAGCATGTTCGGCATCGACTCGGCTGTATATCAGGTGAAGATCTCCTATGAGCAGAAGCCCTACCGACGCAGCATAATGCAGACATTCGGCGCACAGGTCACACCCTCGCCCTCCATGTCGACCCGCGCCGGCAAAGACATTCTCACCGCCCATCCCAACCATCAGGGATCCCTCGGCACAGCCATATCCGAAGCAGTCGAACTCGCCCGCACAACCCCCAACTGCAAATACTGCCTCGGATCCGTCCTCAACCACGTCGCCCTCCACCAGACCGTAATAGGCCTCGAAGCCGAAAAACAGATGGAAATGGCCGGCGAATACCCCGACATCGTCATCGCATGCTTCGGAGGTGGCAGCAACTTCGGCGGCCTCGCCTTCCCCTTCATGCGCCATGTCCTCGCCGGCGAAGAGGGCAAGACATCCACACGTTTCATCGCCGCCGAACCCGCCAGCTGCCCCAAACTCACCCGCGGCCAGTTCAGATACGACTTCGGCGACGAGGCCGGCTACACTCCCCTCCTCCCCATGTTCACCCTCGGACACAACTTCGCCCCCGCAAATATCCACGCCGGAGGCCTACGCTACCACGGAGCGGGCGTCATCGTGTCGCAGCTGCTCAAAGACAAGATGATGGAGGCCGTCGACATCGACCAGCTCGAAAGCTTCGAGGCAGGAACACTCTTCGCGCGCACCGAAGGCATAATACCCGCTCCCGAATCGTGCCACGCCATCGCCGCCACTATCCGCGAAGCCCTCCGTTGCAAAGAGACAGGCGAACAGAAAACGATACTATTCAACCTCTCCGGCCACGGACTCGTCGACATGGCCTCCTACGACAAATACCTCGCCGGCGACCTCCAGAACTACACCCTCTCCGACAAAGACCTCGCCGCCAACCTCGCCGAAATAGCCCCCCTCCAGCCCGAATAAAAACAAAATTTTTATAGAAGAAATGAAGACTCCAGCAGGAATCTTCATTTCTTCAGTCTTTTACATTTCCTGAAAATTTTCATATCGTCATTGTCAAAGATTTAGTATCTTTGCAACTTCCGATAATATCTGATTATTGGAAGATAAGCAATGACACCTGAAGAAAAAGCACGACAGAAAATAGATCGGATGTTTTCCGATGCCGGATGGGATGTAATCAACCGCGAAGAATACTCCGCGGGTATGACAGCCGTTGCCATTCGCGAAGGCATCCTGCAAGGTAATAAAGAGGCCGACTATTTTCTTTTTCTCAACGGTAAGGCAGTCGGGGTTCTTGAGGCAAAACGCGAAGAAGTGGATATCACGGCCCAATCTGTAAGTGAGCAAGCTGAAGATTATGCGCGAAGTGTACCATCATGTTACCCCGCCTTCTCAAATCCGCTTCCTGTTGTCATGAAATCCAATGGGAAAGAACTATATATCCGCGATATGCGTGAACCGGATTCGCAATATGAGGCTCTTTTCAAAATGCCTTCTCCTAAGAAAATTGTCACAATGCTTGATATTGATGACCCCTTTGCCGGGCTTCCGGGTGTTCCGAAAAAAGGGCTTCGCCAGTGTCAGTATGAAGCCATAACAAACCTTGAAGCAAGTTTCCGCATCGGCCATAAAAAAGCTCTCATAGTGCTTGCCACCGGTGCCGGAAAAACCTATACCGCATGCATGGCGGCATATCGCATGCTTGCCCATGCTGGAATGAAGCGCGTACTTTTCCTTGTCGACCGCAACAACCTCGGCAAACAGGCCGAAGGCGGCTTCGGTACATTCAGACTCACTCAGAATGGTGATGCGTTCAACACAATCTACGGAGTTTCGCGACTCACGAACAACGAGATTCCATCGGACAGTAATGTAATAATCTCTACCATTCAGCGTCTTTTTGCCTTTTTGAAAGGAGAATCCATCACAGACGATTCCGATGAAGAATCCACTTCCGACGGGCCTGCCGAAGTGACATTGCCGGACAATCCGAAGCTTCCTCACGATTATTTCGACATGATAATAATCGACGAATGCCACCGCTCCATTTATGGCAACTGGAAAAAGGTTCTTGATTATTTCGACACGGCTCGGCTGATAGGACTTACCGCAACCCCCGTACCGGAAACGCTTGCGTTCTTCAACAACAACGTCGTTGTGAACTATACCCTTGAACAGAGTATACTTGACGGAGTCAATATAGGGCACCGTGTTTACAGCATCAAGACAGAAGCAACGACCAATGGTGGAGCAATCAGAAAAGGTGATAAACTCCGAAAAGAAACAAGATATACAGGCACGGTCGAGGTCATCGAAAACAAAGAGACATCGACATACACACGGGAGGAACTTAATCGCAGTATAATAAATCCTGCACAGATAAAACTTGTGCTTGAAACATTCCGCGACAGCATCTATACGGATATGTTCACCGAGCGTGAACCCAATATGGACTACATCCCCAAGACGCTTATCTTCGCGCTCAATGAGGCTCACGCCACTAATATCGTCAAGATTGCCAAAGAGGTTTTCGGTCGCGAAGACGACAAATTCGTGCAAAAAATCACTTATTCCTGCGGAGACAGCACCAAGCTTATAAAAGCTTTCTGCAACGACAAGGATTTCCGCATTGCCGTCACATGTACGCTTGTCGCTACCGGAACGGATGTCAAACCCCTCGAAGTTGTCATGTTCATGCGCGATGTGGCGTCTCTTCCTCTTTATATTCAGATGAAAGGACGCGGAGTAAGGACAATCGGCGACGAGGCCCTTCGCAACGTGACACCCAATGCCGACACAAAGGATTGTTTCTACCTCGTCGACTGTGTAGGGGTGGCGGGAAGTGTTAAAGGTATTCCGACTCATGAAAACGAGCCCGACCAGAGGATTACACTTAAGAAACTTCTCGAAGACATATCGCACGGATATATTCCCGACGAGCATCTCAACCGCCTCGCCGGAGTATTGGCGAGACTTCACAACAAGGCCGACGAGGAACAACGGAATGAATTCATAATCCGCACACACGGCTCGGACATGCGCGATCTTGCGGCAAGAATATATCAGGCCCTTGAAAACCAGGATTTACCCTCTTTTGTAGACGTCAACCGTCCCAATAACGAACGTAAGGGACTTGTATCTCCCCTCTCGACAAATCCGAAGGCCCGCGAATGGCTTCTTATTCTTGCGGCAGGATTTGTCAATACCCTGCAACCCGGAGAGGACAATCTCATATCGAAAGGCTTTTCTGTCGAGGATGCAAGCGCCACGACAAAAGCTTTCGAAGAATATTGCCGAGCCCATGCTGACGAGATTGAGGCACTGCGCATAATCTATAATAACGAGGGAACTCCTATTACATACACCATGCTTCAGGATTTGAAGCGAAAACTGGAAGCGGCCAACAGCGATTTCCGTCCTGGAGCATTGTGGAACTCATACGCGGTAGTTCAGTCTGAAAAAGTGAGACGTTATGCCAATAGCTCGGAGCGCGAGGCGCTGACAAACATCATCCAATTGGTCCGTTTCGCTTTCCGCCAGATCGAACGGCTCGAAAGCGTAGTAGGCACAGCACGTCAGTATTTCAATCTGTGGATGGGTCAGACGCAGCGAGAACTTTCGTCCGTCCAGCGCGAAATCATCAGTCAGGTAGTCGATTATATTGCTTCTAACGGGGCGTGCTCAATCGACGACATAAAAGAAGATGACAAGACTCGCGCCGCTCAGCTTATAAAGGCATTTGGCAGCAAACAAAACGCCAATGCCACTCTCGATTCACTTTTTAATTTCATTGTTTTCAGAAAAACAGCAGCATAACATAAATGGCAAAGAACGCAACCTCCGAGCAGTCTCTTATAAAAAAAGTATGGAATATGGCGACCGTCCTCGCCGGAGTAGGCGTAGGATTCACCGATTATATCACACAGCTCACATACCTTCTTTTTCTGAAGATGGACGATGAGAATGTCGAACTCTTCGGTGAGGATACAGCAATTCCTCAAGCTTGTGGCTGGAAAACCCTTCGAGAACTGGACGGAATGGACCTTCTCGACCAATATGAGGAAACACTCAAAAAGCTTAGTCATGAAGAAGGCCTCATAGGCACTATATATACCAAGGCTGTAAACAAAATCGAACAGCCGGTATATCTCAAAAAAGTCATAACCATGATCGACGAAGAGGACTGGCTGGGGATGGATGTCGATGTCAAGGGCGCCATTTACGAAGGAATTCTCGAAAAGAACGGTCAGGATAAGAAAAGCGGCGCCGGTCAATATTTCACTCCGCGTCCTCTGATCCGTGCGATGGTTGATTGCATACGGCCTCGGATTGGCGAGACAGTCTGTGACCCCGCATGTGGAACCGGCGGATTTCTCCTTGCCGCTTACGACTATATGAAGTCTCAGAGCCAGGATAAAGCCAAGCGCGATTTCCTGCGCAACAAGGCCCTTCACGGAAGCGACAACACTCCGCTTGTAGTCACTCTCGCCTCAATGAACCTGTATCTGCACGGTGTCGGCACCGATCGCAGCCCCATTGTTTGTGAGGATTCACTTGAAAAGGAGTCGGCTGTCAATCCCGATGTAATCCTTGCCAATCCGCCGTTCGGCACACGAGCTGCTGGCTCGGTCGAGATCAACCGCCCTGATTTTTATATAGATACGAAGAATAATCAGCTCAATTTCCTTCAGCACATGATGTTAATGCTCCGGCAGGGCGGCCGTGCCGCTGTCGTATTGCCGGATAATGTACTTTTCGAAGGTTCAGGAGAGCCGATCCGTCGTCGCCTGCTAACCGACTTCAATCTGCATACAATCCTGCGCCTGCCCACAGGTATCTTCTATGCCAACGGTGTAAAAGCGAATGTGCTGTTCTTCACAAAAGGAGAACCGACAAAAAAAACCTGGTACTACGACTACCGCACCGACGTGAAACATACGCTCGCAACAAACCCCATGCAGCGGCATCACCTCGACGATTTCGTCGCCTGCTATAACGCTTCCGATCTTTCCGCCCGTAAAGATACTTTCGATGCCGAAACCAACCCTAACGGCCGTTGGCGCAAATATGATGTGGAAGAGCTGCTCGGACGAGAAAAAACCAGTCTCGACATTACATGGATTAGTCATGGATACAATATGAAAGATGTCACCCTTGCCGAACTCATGGCTGACATCAAGGAAAAGAGCGACAACATAGCCTCGGCAGTATCGAAACTCCAGGAACTGTTCGCACAACTGAATATCGAGGAAGACTGATGGATACCAAGAAATTGCGTCAAAAAATACTCGACCTCGCCATTCGTGGAAAGTTAGTACCGCAAGACCCCAACGACGAACCGGCATCAGTCCTTCTCGAACGCATCCGTGCCGAGAAAGAACGCCTCATTGCCGAAGGCAAAATCAAACGTCCAAAAAAGTCAAAAACATCTTCCGCTGAGTCTCATTATCAGCAGTTACCTGAAGGATGGTCTTCAGCGAAATTAGGAGATCTTTTCTTAATTTGTTCGGCAAAAAGAATAATGAAATCCGATTGGTGTTCTGCAGGAATACCGTTTTATCGAACACGTGAGATAGTAAAACTTCATGAATGTGGTTCTGTTGATAATGATTTATTTATCTCTAAAGAATACTTTAATCGTATCAAACATGATTTTGGAGTTCCAAAGACAAACGATATAATGCTCACGGCGGTAGGAACCATTGGAATTCCATATATTGTGAAAGAAGATGATTGCTTTTATTATAAGGATGCAAGTGTTTTATGTCTTCGCAATTTCTATAAATTAAATTCTAAATTTTTTTTCTTTCTCATTCTTTCTTCTGAATTGAGAGAGCAAATGTTTTCTGCGTCTAAAGGAACAACTGTTGATACCGTTACAATTGAAAAAGCCAATGATTATATATTTATGCTTCCACCTCTAAAAGAGCAAGAACGTATAGTAAATGTCATTGAAAGCTATTTGTCAATAATAAATGATCTTGAATCAAATCTGCAATATTTACATGATTGTGTATCTATAACAAAATCGAAGATTCTTGATCTTGCGATGCGAGGCAAGCTTGTGCCTCAAGACCCGGCTGATGAGCCTGCCGCCGATATGCTCCGTCGCATCAATCACAAGGCCAAGATAATTGGTGATAACCCACATTATCCGCAATTACCATCTGGATGGTGTATTGCCACCATAAATGATGTCTTTGAGATCAACCCAAAGAATAAAGCTAATGGAGATATGGAGGCTGGCTTTGTACCTATGACTTCTATATGTGATGGGTTTAATAACTCGTTTGTCCATACTCCACGAAAATGGGATGAAATAAAGAATGGATTTACTCATTTTGCTGATGGAGATATTGCTGTAGCAAAGATTTCACCATGCTTAGAGAACCGTAAATCCATGATTTTGAAAAACCTCCCAAATGGAATAGGAAGTGGCACAACAGAATTATTAGTATTCCGAAGTAAAGTGATTTATCAGGAATATGGGCTGTTATTCTTCAAATCAGATAACTTCATCAAACAATGTGTCGGCACCTTCAATGGCGTTGTAGGTCAGCAAAGGGTTAGTAAGAATATTGTTGAGGAAATACCTATTCCGATACCTCCGTATAAAGCTCAGATGAAAATTGCGAATGAAGTTAATCGACTATTTGAAACTTTAGATCAAATAAATTCTAACTTAGCGAATTAGAAATTTTATCTAAGCCAGATTGGAACTTCTGTATAATCTCCACTATGCATTTTTGTTCTTTAAGTGGAGGAAGTGGTACGATGGCTTTGTTTGCATCGGAAGTACTAAGACGAGGCATTTTAACTCCGTACCCACAAGAAATTGTGTACTCAACGAACAATGAAGATCTTAGCCAATAGTATAAGTATTCTGGTATAACACATTTGAATGGCGTTATCGGAATAATTTCGGTTGAGCAGAACCCGTCTTTTGTTGAAAGAAGGACTTTATTAAGGTATGTTCTAAGCCTTGAGAAGAGGATGTCTCCTGACTTGAAAGAATGACGGGTGCCGGATATTGCCCTTTCTTTCTTACTCTTGATTTGCAGCAATCTTCCAGTGTAGCTTTCCACGTCCTCCAACTCTAATACCCAATCTTCTGCATTAATACCTGAGACGGGTATCGTTTTACCGTTCCTATAGAGGCATATTGAATCTATGGTAGTTAATACCCAATTCTCCGGTAATTGCGGATAATGTGGGTTGCGTTATCTTATTGTCATGTTCAACTCAATTTGAATATGATATGATAACAAAGTACAAAACATTCCTTTCTCGCCAAGATTTGGCGGCGAATACTGTCCGCTCTTATGCATGGACAGTGACGCACTTCCTTGAAAAATACAAGGAGGTAACGCGAGAGAATCTTCTCGCCTACAAGGGTTATCTTGTGGAACACCACAAGCCTCAGACAGTAAATCTGCGGCTTCAGGCTATCAACAAGTATCTGGAGTTCATCAAGAAAGAGAAACTCAAAATGCGCTTCGTGAAAGTCCAACAGAAGAACTTTCTCGAAAACGTGATCAGCGATGCCGACTACAAATTTTTCAAAACCAAGCTAAAGAAAGACGGCCATATTTCCTGGTACTTCGTGGTTTGGTTTCTCACCGCAACGGGAGCCCGTGTCAGTGAGCTACTTCAAATCAAAGCCGAACACGTTCAGCAGGGCTATCTCGACATCTACTCCAAAGGCGGTAAACTACGCCGCCTTTATATACCTAAGACGTTACGCTCAGAAGCCGCTGATTGGCTAAAAGAACAAGGTCTCAATTCTGGTTATATCTTCCTCAATCGTTTTGGCGAAAGAATCACCGCTCGCGGTATAGCACAGCAACTCAAACTGTTCGCAAAGAAATATGGCATCAACACAGCTGTAGTCTATCCTCATTCATTCCGCCACCGCTTCGCCAAGAACTTCCTCGACCGCTTCAACGATCTGGCACTGCTCGCAGACCTCATGGGTCACGAAAGCATCGAGACCACGCGTATCTATCTGCGCCGTACCGCGACCGAACAACAAGCCATAGTTGATAAAATCGTCAACTGGTAATCTTCATTAGATCGGCATCTTTGCAATCCTTATTAGCAAGATTGCAAAGATGCTTCTATTGAATCAAGGACTGCGAATAGTTCTCCAATTTTTGCTACAATGCGAGTTTGTTCTCCTATTGGAGGAATGGATATTATCATTGAGCAAAGTTGATTCAAATAAAATCCCTTTTGTGCCGTACCTTTAGCATTGTCTGTCATATATTTTTGAATGGATGGTGAATCAAGGTAATATTTCAAAAATAAATTATTTATTCGAGAAGTTAATACCGAAACACTCCGCTGCAATGTTATATTTTCAGATGATAAAAAAATGGCAGTACGACCTATAGTACCTACCGTCGTAAGTAAAATATCTCCTTTTTCTAATTGCGTCCTCTCATTACATAGACGAAACTGTTCATCTGTCAAATATCGTACAGGGGTATGGGTAATTTTATTATTTGCAATGTTTGATGCGGAAATCATAAAATAATTCGTCTTCGTGACGTGTCCTTCAGGAGGATTATGATCACCATCAACTATTTTTGAGCATATATCACGTAGAGTCGCCCGGCACCATGTATCTGGTATATTCCTTGAATGTGGGTTATCACCAATTATCTTTGCCTTGGGATTGATGCGACGGAGCATGTCGGCGGCAGCCTCATCAGCCGGGTCTTGAGGCACAAGCTTTCCTTGCATTGCGAGGTCGAGAATCTTGGATTTTATAAATTTAATAGATTCCTTTAGAAGATCTTCATTATGTTCAATAACACTTAAAGTGGTTTCGATGGAAAAAATCTGATTTACAATTCTCTGTTGTTCGTTCAGCGGTGGTACCGGTATGCAAATCCCTTTGAAGTCAGTCTTGTTAAATTTTCCTTGGGCTGTTGAGCTGGAAATATTTTTTAGTGCATTTTGTCCTGATGTTGAGAGAAAATAAAAATAAAGCCATATAAGAGTGACCTCGTCCCAGCATTTTACCATTATAGAGTTGGGCGCGAGAGTCATAGGATAATTGAGTTTTGGTACTAGGAAAACCTTTCCTATGCTTGCTCCAATGTTAGGAAGAATTAATTCTCCTCCAAACAAATTAGAATTTTCTAAAAATTCATATCCATGTCTATCTGTGTATACTAAACCATTAGTAAAATTAGATTGGAAATCCTTTGTACGCACCAATATTGCGTAATTTGGAGAATCATAGTATTTAACATTTTCTCTTAGTGATGCAAAACTACCGCTTGCGACGAAATCAGTAACGGTTTTTACCAAATTGTCAATTGTGCAGAATGTCCATCCTTTAGGTAACTGCTGATAATGAGACGTATCAAAAGTCTTAATTTGAAATATCTTTAGGCAATATTCTCTTTCAAAACTCCTTTTCTTTCGTTTTTTTGCGCAATTTCCTGCGGGCGGAAAAAGGATATTTGAAAAAAAATGAGTAGCTTTGCCTAAATATTACGCTTTGTCATGAACGAGGAACCCCTTAGCCGCATGATGCTGAAAGACACGTCGTTTCAGGCTTTGATGCAGCACCGCATTTTCAATGTGCTGCTCATAGCCTCGCCTTACGACGCCTTTATGATGGAAGAAGACGGACGTGTCGAGGAACAGCTCTACAACGAATACGTCGCTCTCAACCTCAGCTCACCGCCCCGCGTCACCCGCGTATCGACCATGGCCGAAGCCCTCGAAGCCATGCGCCTCAAAGCCTTCGACATCGTCGTGGCAATGCCCGGAGGCGACCTTTCGGAAACCTTCGAAGGCTCCGCTCTCCTGAAAGAGGCATTCCCGAATGTGCCGATCGTTGTCCTCACCCCGTTCTCGAAGGAAGTGTCGCGGCGCCTCGCCAACGAAAACCTCGACAATATCGACTACGTATTCAGCTGGCTCGGCAACATGGATCTGCTGCTGGCGATCATCAAGCTCCTCGAAGACAAGCTCAATATCGACGACATAACCGAAGTCGGCGTCCAGTCAATCCTTCTGGTCGAAGACTCCGTACGCTTCTACTCCTCCGTTCTCCCCCACATCTACAAATTCCTCCTCAAGCAGTCGGTCATATTCTCGACCGAGGCCCTCAACCAGCACGAACAGATGCTCCGCATGCGCGGACGCCCCAAGGTAATGCTCGCCCGAAACTATGAGGAGGCCGTAGCCCTCTACGAGCGTTTCGGCAAGAACATGCTCGGTGTCATCAGCGATGTCTCATTCAACCGCCAGGGAGCCAAAGACTCCAAGGCCGGTCTGAAACTCGCCCGCTGGATACGCTCGCAGGATCCTTTCCTGCCGATCATCGTCGAATCCAGCGAATCGCAGAATTCCGTCGCCGTACGCGGCTTCGGAGGCATCTTCATCGATAAAAATTCAAAAAAACTGCCTGTCGATCTCGGCGAGGCAATCATGAACAACTTCGGATTCGGCGATTTCATAATCCGCGAGCCATCCACCGGCGAGCCGATCATGACAATCCGAAATCTCAAGGACATGCAGCAGAGGATATTCGACATTCCCGCCGATTCTCTCCTCTACCACGCCTCACGCAACGACATATCGCGCTGGCTCTACTCCCGTGCTCTCTTCCCTATCGCCGACGTCGTAAAGCAGCACCATTTCGCCGAAATCGAGGAAGCCCCCGCCGTAAAGCAGCTGTTCTTCGACCTGATCGTCAAATACCGCAAGATGAAGAACCGCGGCGTTGTCGCCGTGTTCCAGAAAGACCGCTTCGACCACTATTCCAACTTTGCCCGAATCGGCCAGGGAAGCCTGGGCGGTAAAGGTCGCGGCCTCGCCTTCATCGACTCGATAATAAAGAAAAATCCTGTCTGCGACAATTTCAACGGCCTCACCATCTCCATACCGCGCACTGTCGTGCTTTGCACCGACATCTTCGACGAGTTCATGGCCGTAAACCGCCTATACCCTCTCGCCCTAAGCGAGGCCGACGACGAGACAATCCTCAAGGCATTCCTGGCCGCAGACCTTCCCGAACGACTGTCCGAAGACTTCGCCGCACTCTTCGACGTTGTCGACCGGCCTTTCGCCGTCCGCAGCTCAAGCCTCCTCGAAGACTCGCACTACCAGCCGTTCGCCGGAATATATTCCACATATATGGTGCCATTCACCGCCGACCGCACAAAACGCATGAAGTGGCTCCACGACGCTATAAAAGGAGTCTACGCCTCCGTATTCTACTCCGCCAGCAAAGTCTACATGACCGCCACAAGCAACGTCATCGACCAGGAGAAAATGGCCGTCATAATCCAGGAAGTCATCGGCGAAGACCATAACGGCTTCTACTTCCCCTCTTTCTCGGGCGTTGGTCGCTCTCTCAACTACTATCCCCTCGGCGACGAACAGCCCGAGGACGGCGTGGCCGAAATCGCTGTCGGCCTCGGCAAATACATCGTCGACGGCGGACGGGGCCTGCGCTTCTCGCCCCTTCACCCGGCCCATGCGCTCCAGACCTCGACCCTCGAACTTGCCCTGCGCGACACCCAGACATCGCTCTTCGCTATGGAGCAGAAACCGGACAGCGCCGAATTCGAAGTCAAGGTCGACGAAGGAGCCTCCCTTGTCAAAAAACAGATACGCGACTTCGCCGACACCGGAGCCCTGAAATATATGGTGTCTACCTACGACGCTTACAACGGTATGCTCAAAGACTACGAAGACGGCAAAGGCCGACGCGTAGTAACATTCGCCAACATCCTACGCGACAAAGTGCTCCCCCTGGCCGACGCGATCCATCTGATGCTCGTCCAGGGACAGACCGCCATGCAGCGCCCTGTCGAAATCGAATTCGCCGGAAACATAAACCCTGTCCGCAACTCCAACGGAATAGCCGGACACCTCTACTGGCTTCAGATCCGCCCCATCATAGACCGCAAGCAGCTCATATCCGACGAAGTGCTCGACCGCCCGGACTCCGAACTTATTCTCCGCACCGACACCGCCCTCGGCAACGGCATGATAGAAGGCGTCCGCACCATCGTCTACGTGAAACCCGAATCCTTCGACTCTCTCATCAACCCCTCGCTCGCGCTTTCGGTGGCCCGTATCAATGCCGAAATGGCCAGGAAAGGCGAGGGATATATCCTCATAGGCCCGGGACGGTGGGGAACATCCGACCCTGCTCTCGGCATTCCCGTACGCTGGGCCGACATATCTGCCGCCCGCGTCATTGTCGAGGCCGCCGTAGGCAACTACCGCATCGAACCGAGCCAGGGCACCCATTTTTTCCAGAATCTCACCTCATTCGGCGTCGGATACTTCACTATTGACGCCCGTGGCGGATCCGGATTCTACGACAGCGCGTATCTCGATTCGCTCCCGGCCGAGTACGAGGACGATCACATACGCATTGTACGCTTCCATTCGCCCCTCGCCATCGCCATAAACGGCCGCTCAGGCCGTGGCACAGTCCAAAAACCAGACACTCAAAACGATTCAACTGACATAGAATGAGCTTTCTCGACAGCATGCGCCGGCTATTCGGCATTGACCACGAATACAATACCGACGAACTTCACGACTCCGACCTTCTCCCCGAAACAGGAGAAGCAGGCACCGATACCGCCGACACTTCCACAGCGACCGCCGAAACAGCGGTAACCGATGGCGAAGGACTTCTTGAACTCCCCCCGAAACCGACTGCCGATCCTGCAATGAAAGCAAAGATCTTCGATGGCGTCGTGGCCATTTTCAACCAATCATTGCCCGATTTCCTAAGCAAAAGCGTCGATCCTGCCCGACAGAGTCAGCTAATATCCGAAAGCCTCGATTCAGCGCTCAACGAATACCTCGACAACCTCTCGGCCGAAGCCACCCGTTACGCCGAGGCCATGCTTAAGAATGCCGCAGACTCCGCCCGACGCGAGGCCGACCGTCTCCGACGCGACATGGAAACCCTCGAGCAGCAGCGCTCCTCGATCCGGGAGCAGCAGCTCAGCGCCGAACGGCGCCGCCGTGCCCTCGCCGACCGCGTGCAGGATCTCGAGGCTCAGCTCGCCACCGCCGAAGCCGAGCGCGAGCAGTTCGATCTCGAGAAAAAAAGCATGCTCAACAAAATCAAGCTCGCCGATGTCCAGCCCGGTATAATAGAGGAACTGCAGCAGGAAATCGAACGTCTGAAATCCGACCGGCCGCAGCCCGACAACAGCGAACTCGAAAAAACACAGGCAGAACTGGCCGAAGCACAGGAAGCACTCCGACAGCAGAAAGAGCAGGCCGAAAACAGTCAGACAATGTACAACGACCTCCAGCATCAGCTCATCGACGAACGCGAAGCTCGTGCGAAAGCGGAAGAGGAAGTCGCCGAAGCCCGCAAAATATTCGCCTCCGTTCTCGAAATGCAGCAGCAGATGCAGCAGGTAGAGGCGATGATCCAGAAAAGAGACGACCGCATTGCGCGTCTCAAATCTACCAATAAGAAACTCAAGGAAGAAATCGCCGATCTGAAAGCCCGGATAGCCGACGACAGCGAACACGACGGCGGACTCTTCGATTTCATTCATGAAGAACCCGAACCGGAAATAACACCATCTCCCGAAGAAGAAGCGGCCATAGCCTCGCTCGAAGACGATTTCGAATGTCCCGACTGGTTCGTGTCGCAGCCTGCTCCCGGAGAAGGCAGCCTCAGAGCTTCTGAAGAACCTTTCGGCTATACGCCCCCCGTAAAGAAACACACACCGGAAAACGACGCCCAGCTGTCACTTTTCTAAAAAAACATAAAAAAGCCCCTGGTCGTATTACCAAGGGCTTTAGCCTGTACAAATCATTTACGATACTGCGCCTCAAGCGGCACGGGGAATTTCGAGAAAAGTGTCTGCACCGCTTCGGCTATTCCTTTCAGGTCGCGGAACTGTGCCTGACCGTTCTCTATGATCGTGGCTACCGATGCCGAATAAAGCGGCAGTTTCTTGTCTATGTTCACCATATCCATCGTCAGCACACCCTCTTTATAGATACCGGTTATCACCTGCGCGTTGGCATAGTAGTTGGCCCAGTAATTGGTACGCGGCCATATGAAATAAGGATAATACCCGTTATAGTACGGCCCCGCATACGGCGTATAGCCCGGAGGAAGCGCGGGCTCCGTCTCGATCTCGCGATGCACGGTTATGCCGATATTGATCAGCAGCGGCGACGCCGGATCCTCCGTAAAACCGCGCTCGACCATCTGCTCGCGTATCGCAGCCGCGATATTATAGTAGGTCACCATTTCCATGCCGGGAGGCAGATGGTTTCCGTCGGCCGGAGTTACAATCCTGAAAGTCTTGTATTGGCTCAGATCGGCATCATTATATGTCTCGCTGTTCACCAGAGCGAATGGGCTGCACGATGTCAGAAGCACCGCCACAACCGCTAAGAAAGATAGATATTTTTTCATAATGCAGAGAGTTATGTTGTTTAAATAACATATCCGCATTCGCAATGGTTCGTTATTTCGAGGCTATGATAGCTATGGCATTGAGCCGGTGTTCAAGCTCTGTCGAGCTGAGGCGAGTGGCAAGTTTCCCCCTGTAGGCCACCGAAATATTGCCGGTCTCTTCCGAAACCACGATAGCCACGGCATCCGTGGCCTGCGCTATGCCGAGAGCCGAACGGTGACGCAGGCCCAGTGTGCGCGGCACGTCGCTGTCGTGACTGACCGGAAGGATACATCCGGCCGACACAAGCCGCCCGTGCGCAACAATGAGAGCGCCGTCGTGAAGCGGCGAATTCTTGAAAAAGATATTTTCGATAAGGCGCGTGTTGATATTGGCATCGATCATATCGCCCGATTTGGCATAGTTGTCCAGCGGCACCGTCTGCTCTATCACGATAAGGGCGCCCGTCTTGCTCTTCGACATGCTCATGCATGCATATACGATAGGCATCACCCACGCCAGTGCTTCGGCGTCAAGCTCCTCCTTGTGATGGTGGAAGAGATTCGACAGGAAACGCAGCCGGCGATGAGAGCCAAGCTCGACAAGAAAGCGCTTGATCGGCTCCTGAAAGATTATCACAAGAATAATCAGGCCGATTGCCATAAATTTGTCGAGAATCGTGCCGATGAGACGCATGTTGAAGATTTCGGATGCCAGAACCCACAGTATGATGAAGGCAAGCACGCCATAGAATATATTGATCGTACCCGACTCCTTCATGAGCCGGTAGATATAATATATAAGTACTGCAAAAAGCAGTATGTCTATGATATCCTTTATTCCGAAATCAAACATGACACAAATATCAACATTTATATAGAGCTTCCGTAACCGCCACAGCCGCTACCGCTTCAGCCACATCATGCACCCGGAGAATAGCCGCGCCGCGTTCGAGAGCCAGCACATTGACAGCCGTCGTCGCTGCCACTATAGCCTCGGGAGCCACGCCCGGCAGCCGCGACAGCATCGACTTGCGCGACATGCCAGCGAGCACCGGCATACCCGCCGGAGCTATGCTGTCAAGCGCCCCGAGCAGACGGTAGTTCTGTTCGAGTGTCTTGGAGAATCCAAACCCGGGATCGAAAATTATGTCCGACACGCCGAGATCATGAAGCTCGGCGGCGCGCTTGCTCAGATAGGTGGCAACCTCGGCCGACACATCGTCATAGTCGGTCATGCTCTGCATGGTCGCGGGCGTTCCGCGCATATGCATCAGCACATAGGGGCATCCGAGAGCCGCAACAGTCTCGAACATCGCCGCATCCAGCTCGCCTCCCGATATATCGTTAACTATATCGGCGCCGCACACCGTCACAGCCTCCCGGGCCACACCGGCACGGAATGTATCAACCGAAATAAGCACATCCGGCCCGACTTCGGCCCTCACAGCCTCCACGCCTCCGCAGAGACGGTCGGTTTCCTCCTCCTGGCTTACTTCTGCGGCACCCGGACGCGACGAGTAGGCGCCCAGATCGAGCATTGCGGCGCCCGCATCGACCATCTTGCGGGCCGTGCGGGCTGCATCTGCCGGGTCTGCATGCCGCGAACCGGCATAGAACGAATCGGGCGTCAGATTTATGATACCCATCACAGCCGGCTGCCCGAAAGAGCAAAGCCGGCCTTTTACGTTGAGACTGAATGGCGTGAATTTCACGAGCGGTTGGCGCGTTTACGTTCGATTTCGTCGAGTATTATCTTGCGAAGACGGATATGGTGAGGCGTAACCTCCACATACTCATCCTCTTTTATATATTCGAGCGCTTCCTCAAGACTGAAAACCACCGGAGGAACTATACGCGCCTTGTCATCCGAACCCGAGGCTCGCATATTGGTAAGTTTCTTGCTCTTGGTCACATTCACGGGAATATCGTTCTCCTTGGCGTTTTCACCGACAACCTGACCGGCATATACCTCTTCCTGCGGGAAGATGAAGAAGCGGCCGCGGTCCTGAAGCTTGTCGATGGCATATGCATATGCCGTACCCGCCTCGACGGCGATAAGCGAACCGTTGGTGCGACGCTCGATGTCGCCTTTCCAGGGCTGGTATTCAAGGAAACGGTGGGCCATGATGGCCTCGCCGCCCGAAGCTGTCAGCACATTGCTGCGCAGACCGATGATACCGCGCGAAGGTATCTGGAATTCCATCTGCACACGGTCGTTCTTCGTGCTCATTGCCACCAGATCGCCCTTGCGGCGCGTAACCATGTCGATCATCTTCGACGAGAACTCTTCCGGCACATTGATGGTCAGAAGCTCTACCGGCTCGCATTTGCGGCCGTCTATCTCGCGGATGATTACCTGCGGCTGACCGACCTGGAGCTCGTAGCCTTCGCGACGCATGGTCTCGATGAGAACCGACAGATGCAGCACACCGCGTCCGAACACAGTCCAGACATCTTCTTTCACGCCCTTTTCTACACGCAGTGCGAGATTGCGATCAAGTTCGGCGGTCAGACGGTCGCCGATATGGCGCGAGGTCACATATTTGCCGTCGCGGCCGAAGAAGGGGCTGTCGTTGATGGTAAAGGTCATCGACATCGTAGGCTCGTCGATGGCTATACGGGGAAGAGCCTCGGGATTGTCTATGGCGGCTATGGTATCGCCGATCTCAAAACCTTCTATGCCGACAAGAGCACAGATGTCGCCGTTTTCGACACGCTCGACCTTCTTGCGCCCCATGCCTTCGAATGTATGGAGTTCCTTGATTTTCTGCTTTACCACAGACCCGTCGCGACGGCACAGGGCAATCTCCTGGCCCTCGCGGAGTTCGCCGCGGTGCACACGGCCTATGGCGATACGTCCCACATACTTCGAGAAGTCAAGCGACGTAATAAGCATCTGGGCGTCGCCGGGATTTTCTTCCGGCCCGGGTATATGCTCTATGATAGTATCGAGAAGGGCGTAGATATTATCGGTCGGCGTCTTGTAGTCCTCGCTCATCCAGCCCTGCTTGGCCGAGCCGTAGAGTGTCGGGAAATCAAGCTGTTCCTCGGTCGCGTCAAGAGAGAACATCAGATCGAACACCATTTCCTGCACCTCTTCGGGGCGGCAGTTGGGCTTGTCGACCTTGTTGATCACCACCACGGGCTTCAGACCCATCTCTATGGCTTTCTGGAGCACGAAACGTGTCTGGGGCATCGGGCCTTCGAATGCGTCGACCAGCAGCAGGCAGCCGTCGGCCATGTTGAGCACTCGCTCCACCTCACCGCCGAAGTCGGCGTGTCCAGGGGTGTCGATGATGTTGATTTTGTAACCTTTGTAGTCTATGGAAACGTTTTTGGAAAGGATTGTGATGCCGCGCTCACGCTCGAGGTCGTTGTTGTCGAGAATGAGTTCGCCTGCATTCTGGTTCTCGCGGAAAAGATGGCCTGCGAGGAGCATCTTGTCGACCAAGGTCGTCTTGCCGTGGTCTACATGCGCAATAATTGCGATGTTACGTATTTTCTGCATAAATAAGTCTGCGACTTTATCTGTTTCAAACTGCAAAATTACTCAAAAAATACGAAATCGTCCTCCTGCCTGCCGTCCTTTTTCACGACACCGACATCATTTGACGCAAAATCTCGGGTTTGTTATTGGAAGAGGGTGGCGAGGGTGGCGGCGATCTCTTCGGTGGTCGGGTTGACGGCGAGGATGGTGCCGTCGCGGTCAACGAGGACAATCTTGCCGCCGCCGTTACCGGCATGGTATTTGCGCCATATCCGGTTGTCATCATTGAGTTCTATGAGATTCAGCCACGGGTAGCCGTCGCGCTCTATGGCGGCAATCATGGCGTCGGCCGAATTCTGCTCCCGAGCCACACCGACCACCGTAAAACCGCGGTCGCGATATTTCTCGTAGAGAGGAATAAGCTCTTTGCTGTGGCGGCGGCACGGTCCGCACCACGACGCCCACAGGTCTATCACGGCGACCTTGCCGCCTATGACATCGGAGATGCGCACTTCGTTGCCGTCGAGATCCGGTGCGGTAAAATCGGTGTACTTACGTCCCGGAGCAGGAGCCCCGGCCTCGTTCATCATGGCAATCTGACGATGGTAATAATTGTCGGTAAGAGTATCGGCATAGTTATCCTCGAATATTTCCATTATCTCGTCGGCATGAGGATAGTTTGTATTCACCAGATCGAACATTGTATAGAGGTTGAGGGCCGACGGATGTGCAAGCTCCGCAGCAAAGAAACGACGGTGAACAAGATCGAGAAGACTGTCGGACTGTGCCTCTATTTTCTTTCCTTCGTCGCTGAGCACACGGCCTTCGTCATAAAGCTTACGCATTACGGCCGAAATACTGTCGCGCTGCGGCGCGGTGAGCTCGTTCCATTTCTCGCGCATAGCCATGGCTCCACGGGCTTCCGGCGTATACATCTCTCCGTTGACCTCCATTTCGGCTCGCCGCTTTCCGACAGCCGATTCTTTAAAATTCTTCTGCCAGTAATCGTGCCTACGTTCATTATAGGCCTTATATGCCTCTGAAGCCGCTCCTCCGGTCACCTTGATGTCGCTATCGAAATCGTCGGGGAAATCGACTGTCACTTCATCGTCGGAGGCGAATATCCTCACTACGTGCCATGAACCGTTCAGACGCTCGGCGCCGAGACATAGCTCGTACACCCTGTCGGGCTCACCGGACATGGTGTAGCTGAATCTGCCGTTTCGCACCGGAATAAGGACAGATTTATTGACGCGCTCGTCGGCGCCGCCCTCGATAAGGATAAGCCACGATGCTTCGGGATGTCCGTTGATCGAGCCCGAAATATGGGTTGTCTTTTTGCCGGAAGTATTTCCGCTGAGCCGTATGTCGCTCACATGCCATCCGCCCGGTTCCACAAAATCTATCACCGTATCAGCCGGTGCAACCGGTTCGAACACGAACACCGGCGATACGAACGCCGAATCGCCCAGAATGGTCTTTTTGCCGAGCTCCATACCTTCGAGCGCCTTAAGATTATATCTCGCTCCGGTCACCTTGCCCTTGAGATATATGTCGGTGTCGGCACGCACCCAGGTCCCGGGACGTCCGTAGATATCGGCATTCAGCCGGGTGGCATCGTCAAGAAGTTCGACAGACGCGACACTGAACGAGATAGGACCGTTCCCGAAATCGGGACATTTTACCATGCGGGCAGAAGCCGCAGTCAGGGCCATGCACGCCAACAGGACAAAAAACAGTTTTTTCATAGCATGTGTTTTCAAGATGTAGGTTTATCAATGGTTCGGTATTTTTGATCTAACCGAATGATTACAAGGTTAATAAATGTGA
>ERZ836877.2234-NODE-2234-length-25916-cov-4.056030_pt1 | contig 25916 bp, 23 predicted proteins | sample MGYA00519469_ERZ836877 | MGnify/ENA primary metagenome ERZ836877 (study PRJEB31850, sample SAMEA3708809) | human gut metagenome | biome: human gut; feature: human-associated habitat; material: faeces | place: China | collected 2014 ... | reverse complement strand
TCGGTCGGATGCGATAAAAACGGTCGGATTATGGCTGTTTTCGGTCGGATGGACTAAAAAGCAATCATATAAGCTCTATAGATCCAATCAATGCGGTTGGGTTAATGGAACTGTTTGCAAATGAAGATAAGGTCTATAATTTTTATTGGACAGCAATATACTGCCATCGCGGTTTTCGACCGTAAAAGGATGGAAATAGACATAAATTTGTTAAATTCTATACATCGTCCAAACCTCATATAAGCCGGTTCTCTACAACCGGCTACTTGAGTTTGAAGAACTGTTCGAAGCAAGCGATGGCTTTGGATTCTATTTTTTCACAGCCGATGGGGATGGCGTAGCAGTGACCTAACTGGAGGAGGTATTCGGGATTGTAAGCGGCGGCGAGCTCGGTGTAATAGAAGAGTGTATGCTCAACCTCGGGTCTCACGGATTCATCGTCGAGGTCACTCCATATGTTCCAGAAGATGTCAGCGAGACGGCAGGCGGCTTCGCCATTGGTGTCTCCGATTTCAAGGTAATGGTCGATGGCTTTGTCTGTGTCATCGCCGCGGTTTGAACCCATATAGTAGTCACCCAGCCAAAGGTGTGCATATTCTCCCCACTTAGTCTGTGATACTTTCAGCTTTTCAGCGAGGGCAAGCGCCCGTGTGTCGTCTTTGCCTACACCGATTCCTTCTGCGTACATCATCAGGAGCAAGCCGTCGCGTTCTTCGCTTTCGGGTGCTTCAAGAACGATGGCGGCAGCCTTGTCGGACTGCTCTTCGAACAGGCTCTGAAATTGTTCAGACAGCGATTTCATGACGAGAGGACTATTGCGCGGACATCGCTAAAATCCGCTTTCCGGAGAGCTTGCGGTGAGATAAGGAAATCGAGCACTCCGAAATCCATGAAATTGAGGTTGAAATCCATCCCTGCAAATGAGTCGATCTGCAGAAGTATAAGCCAATCTTCGTAGGGGTGGTCCCAAGTTTCCCATTCACGATGGTCAGGTCGTGCGAAGAGGCAAGTGTCTTCATTGCGCAGAGGGTCGAAATTATACGTGAAGGCTATCTGCAATTCTTCGGGCGAAATGGGATTGTCGTTTTCATCGACAAGCACCTTTTCAACAAGCCCATCGGTCGAAGGAAGGTAAATTACCCTGACTGCATCCTTAGAGCTGATTGAACCACCAACTGACTCATATTCAAAATATCCGAGATAATGGTCAATCTTGGCAAAGAACAGAAGAAGACCGGAGGAAGGCAGTACGTTGGCTGTATTGTATGGCGCTAATTCCGCGAGGTTTATCTGGCACACGAAAACATAGTCGAGTTCGTCGCCATCATCGTCGGTATAACAGGGCCATTCCATATCTTCCGGTAGAGCCGGATTTCCCCAAAAGCGCGATGCCGTTGTCGACAACTTTTCGAAAGGCTTTGAAAGTTTCAGGTGTATAGGTTTCATTTTTTGATTGGGTATCATACAGTTGAAAAAATGCTTAAATGCAGCATCATAGTTCGCCAAAGTTGTAATAGATGTTGAGCGGATTTTCCCAAACCGCCTCAAAAACCTTGTCGTACATGGCATTGAGCGAAGTAAGCGCTACGAAAAAGGCGCCAAGTATGGTATGCACCATGTCAACATGACGGTAGTCATCAGAGACCTTATCGATGGCATCAGCGTCGATAGGGCAAAGAGCGTCCACATACTCATGCAGTTCGTTGTAGATGCCGGCCCACATTCTTTCGAGGTCGCTCGCCAATGTTATGGGATAATTATTATAGGTATCAAAGGCACTTTTCGGTCCTGCGACTCTGTAATGTTTCATGGCGTCTGCCAACAAATTCCAGTCTTCACGGAGGGTTCTGCCATACTGCGAATCCAACAGAATGTTCCACACGTTAGTAAAATGGTCGCTGTTGCTGGCACTGCTCAGCGCGAACCTACGGGCTGGATGACGCAGGTCGGCAAGAAGACTATAGTCATCAATTACACCGCACAGCTCTCTGTAGCGATTACGGCACTGTTCGCGCAATTTCAGATACTCCTTGAGCGCCGGACGGGAACCGAACATATAGGAACAGAACAAAAGATGACAATTCTGCCCCCATCCTTGCTCCTCCTCATACTCCACGCCGCGCCAAGGTTTAGATTGTTTCATGCCCATGTCATAGAGTTTACGGGCTTTTTCCGGATCCGGTTTCGGCCGGGGAATCGACAATGCAAAATCCTCGTCCTCAAATCCGTAAGCCTTATTGTTGACAATGTTGGGAATACGATGACCCTCCATGTCGAACAGCGCCTCGATATTTCCTAAGCTTTCACCTACCGGCTCGACGTCCCGGCTGACGCGTTTCGGTGTCACAGTGGACGGTGAGGGAGTCTGGGCTCGCTGTTTGGCTTGCTGATATAGGCTCTGAAGCAACGGGTTAAGGCTTGTATTTGCCGCCTTCTTTACAGATGGGTTGTCTGACGAAACGTTTTTGTCAGAAGATACGTTTTTATTGTCTGAACCGTTATCGACTTTTTTTTTGAAGAAATCTAAAAAACTCATAATTATTTATCTGTGTTTTGATAAGTGTCAATTTTGTTTATTACTGTTGTCCGCTCTGAAAACGACATGTAGCAAGTCGCGTGCCAGCCATTCGCCACCAGACTCCCATGCATCGGTCAATGCACGGCGATAAAGGTCCATGTCGTTCATAAACGAGGCGGGATTGTTGTATTTGATTGCGATTTCAATCCATTCCCAGGCGTGGATATACTTTGGGGTAAGACATCCGCAGCGTACTCCTTCGGTAAAAATGTCGGTAAACAGGTCATTCCTGACAATCTTGCATGTAGCCCAATCGTCCGATGCCATAAGCAATGCTTTCATCACATATAGCCCCTTGTCTCCGCGTTCAATGAGCGCATCCACATAGGCGAGAATTTCTTCTCGTCTTTCACTTACAGGCTGAGCGTCAATGCCACCGCAGCCTGCCATATTGATGACTTTCTGTCGTAACGCAGTATATTTCGGTAAATTCATTTTTAATCTTCCTCCTGACAGTTTTCTGGTTCCCATACCATGTCCATGATGTCGCGGGCGAGCCATACGCCGTTTTCAGCAGCTGTGGCGAGAGCGTCGTAGTAAAGATCCATGTCGTCGGCAAACTCGCCAGGGTCATTGTTCATGATGGCAATATCCATCCATCTCCAGGCCGGGTTGTCGTCGTCAGGGGCAAGTGCGCCTTTGCGAAGACCTTCTGTGAAAATCTTGCGGAATCGTCCGGGGCAATGTATATTGCAATACTCCCAGTTACCTGATGCAGAAAGAAGAGCCAAGGCGACATAAAGACCGGTATTTCCTTCTTTTACAGCCCGTTTAACAAAATCGAGCACATCGATATGGCGGTTTGAGCTTTCAAGCCAGTCTTTCCGGGGGACAGAAATCGCATCAAGCGCCATCTCCGGAATTTTGTCTATCTCCTCGCGGGTCAGCGGCGTGCGATATTCAAATAATACTGAAGAACTGCCATAGACACCACCGCCATTACTGCCTCCGCACGAAATGCCGTCTGCGGGTTCGGCATCTTTCTCAATTATAAACCCGGAGCCATTACGGCTCAGCTCTATAGCCTCGTCGCTAACTTTCAGCACGGTATAATCGGCGTAAAGTGAAACACCCTCAGGCTCAGGCAGTTTCTCACCCGGAATCAGCCTGTCGGTCGGGATATAGTAATCTTCTTTCTCCACATGGCCTACCGACATGTCGCGCGTTTCGCGGCGAACGGTCACCGCCAGATAAGGTTTATCGAATTTATCGTTCATAACAAATTATCAGTCAAATAATACATTAAGAAAGTTACCAGTCCGAGCCCTTCCGTTTCCTTTCGGCGGCCTCGCGCTCCTGCTGGCGGAGAAAGTGGCGTTGACGCTCTAAGTATTCCTGTTGTCTTCTACTATTTTCTTCGGCCACTTTCTTTCTCGCCTCATCCATCTTGGCTCTTTCCTCGGGCGTTGGTTCGTGGTATCTTCCTGATAATACACCACAGATAGCAATTGAAATCAGAATCTGAAGCCAGACATGTGAAATGGCAAGGACAAGGGCCCAGGCGGCCACCACGCAACCGACACAATAAATAATTGAGAAGATGGTGTACACAATGCCTCTGAAAGCTCCGACAGAACGAATATTACGGCCGAAAGCAATAATTAAACCTACAACGATACCCAGAAACGGCAGGCCGATGCCAATGAGCGGCTGCATGATTCCCCGAATACCCATAAAGCCAAGACCCATGCTGAGCACAAACGCCAACGGAAGGAATAATCCCACCGACCACGCCACAGGCTTGACGGTTACTTGTTTCTCGCCGTCGTCATCATCATCGAACATGATGATACGATAAAACTTCAGAGCGAAGAACTGAGCGCCCAATGACATTATAAACGGCAGCGTGACAAACAACTTGCCCCACCAGCCATAGTCATCATTGTCAACAAACCAAAGAGCCGAATCTCCCAGAATTCTTGCTCCGGCAATCTCTATGACACAGACCGTCAGCAAAGCCGCCGGGATATAAATGCCAACAAATTTCCATCCGACACCCAATCTGCCTCCGAAATAGATAAATACAATCATCAGCAGCATCAGTGCAGCAACAATAATATATGGTATCGGAGTAGCGAACAGATGGGCCAATATGCTATGCTTCAAATCTTTTTCTTCGTAATCGAATGTATCAACGGTTCCTTCGGGGTTGTCGTCGCTGAGAACGAGTTGGTAACCACTGACTGCATAATCCCTGCCATCAGCGCTGAAAACCGCATAGGTCGTATCGTTGGCGAGTGCCCGGAGCACATCGACAGTGTCGCCATTAGCGATTTTGAATGCCTCATCGCCGGGTAACTCCTTCCCATCATACATCCTGACCTCATACACCTGTATGGAATCATCGTAGATGTTGTCTGCCACATAACGTTGCGCCTTGGCACCGGCAGCAAGCAGCAGAATTAGCGCGAGGCCCGAAATAATATTGAGATATTTCATGTTCTTAGCTTGAATATTCTAATTTCACTCCTTTGGAATCGCACTCGGTCTTGATGTCGCCGAGGGCACTCTTGTTTTCCAAGTATTTGCCTTCAAGATAGTCGGCGAGTTCTGCATAGTCCTTCATGCCGAAGCCGCGAAGCATATCCTCAAGAGGCACTGTCCACCGCTGCCGGAAGTTGTAGCCGCTGTCATCATTCTGCTCTCGGGAGAGAATGAACCATTTTCTTATACCCTCGCCGCGAGTTTCAGTTTCGGTATTGATGGAAATCGACTCGAAACGACCGCTGTTGTAGTCCGACCAAAGGATTCTGAACTCAGTTTTATTCATCAGTATTTCTTTTCAGTATAATCAAATTTTTCCTCTTTGGAATAAGAGCGCACATACTCCTGTTTGTGATTGAGAACCTCCTCGGAACCCTCCTGCCGGCCATGTCCGCACCTCGGGCACTCAAAGTGCCGGGTATTGAGCAGGACGGTGTCCCAGTATTCATAGACGTCATAATATACCCTTTTTTTGCCAAAATGACGTTCATACTTATGCGACCTCGGGTCACGCTCCGTGGGCTTATAGGAGGTTGTCTCGACAGTGTGCTCAAGCACTTCGCGGCATTTAACCTCTTCGGTAAAGCCATGTCTGACAAACGGTTTTCCACTGGTGATACGCTTTAGCTCATGATGTCTGAGGTGCTTGCACCGGGGACAACGCAGGCCGGAATAGTCAAGCCACAGCAGGAAAGCGCCTATCAGGACAGCACCGCCGGTAATCAAAGATACGCCGACCGAACTGAAACCCATCTTCACCATCATGACTCCCCACGCCAGCGGACCGAGAACAACCAAAGCGGCAAGAAGCAGATTAACCACTACGTTAGTCATAAAATATAACGGCAGCCGGGCCCACAGCAGAAGTATAATGATATAGACCATCAAAAATCCCGGGAAGATAACCCACAGCCATTGCAGGATGTTGTTGTCAAATGGTGAAGTCTTCTGGAATTCCCTTGTAGAGATAACCGGCGAAACAATGTCCATCAGCGGCTGTCCGAGCGCTACGCTGTGGCTGCGGAACTTATGGAGGACATAACCGTCGACGGTGCTGTCGGCGTTAAAGGTGATGACGGGTCTCATTATATTGCCCAGCGAGTCCTCGACCATCAGGCCATACTCCCCGACGAACTTTTTGCCAAGGCTCTTTAAATATTCGGCATGAATATATTCATGCTCCAGAATGTCAAATTCAGTAGCCGAATCCGACATAAGACTCTCGAATTTTCCATGCGAGATAAAAAAGCCGGAGAGTTTGCGGCGCACCGGTATTCCAAGTCCGTCAGCCGAGTTTTCCATCAGACTGTCGCGGACAAACCCCCGATGTTTCCTGTCAAGCGTCTCTGCCCACAGGAGATGACCCTGACGGGCCAACAGACGCAGGGAATCGCCCCGATGCACGCGGACACTGTCGAGATTATCATCGACCATTCCCGTCCGTAGCCAGCCGTCGTTCACTGCCGCCACAGTTTCGGCACTCGGCTTATCGTCCTTGCCGAAAATGCTCAACTGGATGCCGGCCAGGATGAGCACTATCCCAAGTCCCAGCACGGCTTTCCACCAAATGTCAAGATTGTAGACAAGACGGAAAGGGAAGAATATCGCGGCCTTGAATGAATGAATTTTTAGAGGCTTCATACCTTAAGATTGGTTTTGCGGGATAACATAACAGAGCAGACAGCGGAGTCGGCCACCATATTTCTGATACTCAGATACTGTTTCGAAACCGCCTGCCTTGAAGTTGTCAAGACTGAACTTGTTGGATGGAGAAACAGTCGTGAGTATGTATCGTACCCCGCTTTTAGCCGCAAGTTCCTTTGCCTTATCAACGAACACGCGCTGAAGCCCGAAACCACGCGAGCGCGGGGAGACGAAGACGGCGTCGAAGGTCAGCACATTCTCCGGAGCTTTCTGAAAGTCATGTGCAAGATTGCGCGATGACTTGCGGTTTGAAATCAGGACAGCGACACCCGACAATTCCCCGTCCTCGTCAAATGCTCCGAGAACCGTATCCAGATGTAACGACTCCAGAATTTCCTCCCGCGTAAGCGGACAATATATTTCTGAATCCGTACCTTTCTGAATTTCCTCCTGCAGTCGGATAATACTCCATACATCTCTGAAACGTAAAGACATCAGCCTAACCGTCTTTCCTTTGCATGGCAAGTCGTTGCAGACAGTATCCGTGGCGAAAGACTCGTCCTTGAGGTAGAGTCTGTCTTTCAGATACTGTTCAGTGTAGGCAAAAGCGGCATATGGCATGTGGGCATGCCAGTCCGAATCCTTTCGTTTCCGGTATTTAATCCAGGCCTCATAGAGCTTGAACAGCTGCACATACGAGGACGACGTGGGCAGAATATAGTTCTCCTGAATGTAAGGATTATTCATGAAGATGAAGAAGCGGTAGCCGAATAGGTCGTCGAGGTCCTCTATCGAAGCCACTTCGTTGCGGTAAAGCAAGAACAGATTCTCGAAGAATGTGGCATACTGGGCAATCTCAACATCCCTCACGCCTTCCCACACAAGGGCACAATCTTCGGGATTGTCTACTTTCTTCTCAAGCGCCTCATAGACCTTCATCAGTCTGTCGCTGTCGTGGAAATAATTGTTCAGGTCTATGAGCATGTCGCTGCAGGTTACATTCTGACCGTTTTTAAGCTCGACGGCGATGAAAATCGTTCCAAGCAAAGTAACCGCCAGAGAGAATATGCCTACCGAAGCTTCCTCGCCTGTGCGGAACCACATGATAAAGCAGACGCACACAAGCATCAATATTATCATGGAGAAAATCACGATGACCGCGATTCTGTTGTTGTGTCTGAAATAAGACATATTAATGAATAATCTGATAAGGGTTCATTTCATAAATTCTATCACTATCACCGTCACATTATCCGGTGCGCCCTGCGCCAAGGCGTCGTTGAGCAAATCTGTCGCCGAAGCGGAATGCTGTTCAATCTCATCGACGCCGACATAATCGGACAGTCCGTCGGAACATATCACATAGCGGTCGCCTTCGACAACGCGCGTGGGCGTCACGTCGATGAAGGCATCGTCGATTCCGAGACAGTTATACATCAGATGCGAGGGGGCCCACGGGTCATTGAGCCGTTCGCGCTCCGAATGGTCTTTGGTAAGAAGCCGGAAATTCTCGTGCCGCAGGCGGTACACCTGCGAATCTCCGCTGTTGAGAAGATATGCCTGGTCGTAATAGAGCAACAGTCCGGTCAAGGTTGTTGCCATACCATTGCCTGCCGCAGCGGTCATGATTGACTCATTTGTGACAAGAAACCACCTCTTGATGCGCTGAATCAGTTCGTTGGGGTCAAGTCCTTCGGGGAGGTCATCGACAAAAGACTCAAACATTTCGCATGCCATCCGGGAAGCGCGGTCACCGTCGGCACGTCCGCCAAGACCGTCGCATACTATGGCTCCGAATTTCATACCGCCGTCCGGAATACTGAACTCGAAAGAATCGGAGTCGTCGCGGATAGTCTGACCTCCGATATACGCCATATCCTCATTCCGCGTGCGCACGGCGCCCGCATGGCTTATCGCTTCATATCTGATTCTCATTCTGCAACAAAATCATAAAAGTTAGCTAATCTTACCGTGTCGCCGATGCTGAACGGGAGCGGATTGTAGCACCACTGTCCATTGACGGCGGTGCCGTTGCGCGAACCAAGGTCGCTGATAATCCACCGGTCTCCCTCAGTCCAAAGCTGTGCGTGCCGTGCAGAGACAAACTCAAGCCGACTCAGCATAGCCTGGTAAGGACCTTCCAGCCGTCCCAGAACAGCGCCGTTCTGTAGGACGAGGGTGATATTCTCCTGCCGACATACAAGTTTTGTCGCAGCCGCTGGCTGCTGAGGCTTTTGAGGAGCACCGTCCTTTGCCCCTGCAAGTTCTTCGGGGGTAACGAGTTTCGAACCACACATGCCGCAGCGCTTGCCTTCGCCCTTGCCGGGCGTCAGACATTCAGGACACAAATATATTTTTGCGCCGCACTGGTCGCAGAACCAGCTGTCGTCGTCGATGCTTGATTTACAATTCTGGCACTTCATCGTATTTTCATGTCTTCAAAAGTAAATAGATAGAGTTCGTCGCGGGTATAATTTCCCTGCCGTCTCAACCTCGCTCCCTGATTGATGCGGACCTGATTAAAATATTTGACGGCTTCGGCAGCATTGCCGAAATTGGCAGTCCGGTTGCGCACGAGCCTGTCGAAATAACGGTGCATCTCTTCTTCGGCGGTATCTGCCATTCTCATGCCCTTGCTGCGGCAGATGTTTCCGAAAATGGCGGAGAGGTCATCGGCGGAGTAATCCTCGAAATATATCTTCTTCTCGAAGCGGCGGTCGATACCTGTGTTCGTGGCTTTCCATGCCTCCATCTCCCGGGGATAACCAGCGACGATAGCCACCATCTTCCCTTTGAGGTCGTTGAGCAGGGTCAGCAGTTCGGGAGTCGCATCCTTCTCGCCATAGCCGCCGTCGTGAAGACCGTAAGCCTCGTCGATGAACAGAACGCCGCCAACACCGCGTTTCACCATCTTGCGTGTCTGCTTGGCGGTCTGACCCACAAAGCCGATTATCAGGTCGCCGGGAGTAATTTCCAGAAGATTGTTTGTAGGAAGCAGACCGAGAGAATAGAATATATTCCCCATGATACGCGCCACAGTTGTCTTGCCTGTGCCGGGATTGCCTAAAAACTGATAATGGAACATCGGAATCTCAGGCTGCCGACCTTCCATGCGAGCGCGTTCCTGCTCGGTAAAAATGGAATCGGCAAGAGTGCGGATTTCCTTCTTCACGCTTTCCAGACCGACGAGCTGATCAAGTTCGCGGAAACACTCTTCTAAGTCGACTGCCCGCGGCTCCTCGTATGGTATGTCGTCTTTGCGGATGCGCATCATCTCCTCGCTGGGAATGTTGAAGATATCAAATTCCTTCTGCAACCTGTCGCCCTGACGCGCAACGGTGTCCTTGAACAAGGCTATGACACTGCGTGCATTGCCGAAATTCTCATCTTTGGCTGCCACCATCCCGCAGATAGCCTTGCGGAGGAGCTCCACAGCGTCATCGTCGAGATGCATTTTCTGGCGGCTTACCTGCTGCATATATATCTCCTCCAGCTCAGTGGCGGAATAATCGGCTATATGGATTCTGTTGGAAAAACGGCTTGCCAGACCGGGGTTCGCATTCGCTATAAACTCGTCAATCAGATTCTTGTATCCGGCGATAATGGTGATGAACTTCCCAGCGTCGCCGACCATACGTGTCATAAGGCTCTCTACGGCAGCCTTGCCGTCCTGACTCTGCTCGTTGGGGTTGTCCATAGGAATCAGGTTGTAAGCCTCATCGATGAAGAGGATACCTCCCAACGCCTCGTCCACAGCGTCGTTCATATTCTTTGCCGCTGAGTTCGAATAGCTGTCAAGAAGGTTCTTTTTCTCTTTCACAACCACCTTGTCGGTAGGCAAAATACCCGCCGCCTTGAATACCTGACCGAGACGTTTGGCAACCTCCGTCTTGCCGGTGCCGGGATTACCAGTAATGGCAATATGGATGCCCTCAGTAGAGGGATCGACCAAACCACGCTCCACGCGCTGACGCTGGATTATCGCCTTGCCGACAATTGAGCGGATATCCTTCTTAAGATTTCCAAGACCTACCATATCATCGAGCGAGGCGAGCACATCGTCCACGCTGCGCCGTGTCTGGGCTTCCTTCCCCTGAATATCTTCCAGAGTGATTTCGGGCGTCGCCGAAGGATCTTCCGCGAGTCTCTGCTTCAGCCGGCTCACCGCCTTAGAATAGACATTGCGCACATCGCGCGCGTTGCCGAAGTCTTTCAGACGCATATTGTACATGTTCTGGAAGAAACTAAGCAGCTGGCCGTCGGCTTCGGGAGAGATAGTGTAACCTTCTTCGCCGCGTTTTACCATGCCGCGGAAAATCGCGGTAAGTTCCTCAGGCTTATAGTCACGGAAACGGATGATTTCATTGAAGCGCGACTGGAATCCGTCGTTGAGCTTGTTGAGTCCTGCCATGTCCTTTTCGTAACCGGCGAGAATCATCACGAGCTTGCCGCGCTCGTTTTCGGTATAGCGTATCAACGCGTCCATAGCGTCTTTGCCATGGTCATTGTTTACAAGTTGATATGCCTCATCAATGAAGAGTATTCCGCCCATGGCTTTGCTCACCCATTTCTCAACCTGCTTGGCTGTGTCGCCTACAAATTGCGATATGAGACTGTCGGCACCGATTTCCACGAATTGACCTACAGGCAGAGCGCCGAGTGCGTTGAGTGCTTCGCCGAATATTCGCGCCATAGTGGTCTTGCCTGTACCCGGATTGCCGAGAAAAATGAAATGGTCATTTATCTTAGGCTTGCGGCCGTCCTTCACATCCTGCTGAATATTACGCGTGATGGTTCTGATTTTGGACTTTATATCCTCCACCCCTACATACTTGTCGAACTCCGCCATGATTTCATCCAGACTCTTGCGAATGAATTCCGTGCCATGCACATATTCGGGACCAATCTCATCTGCATCTATAGGCAGATCGAGGGCTGCTGTGCTTATATTTTCGGCGCGCCGGCGGGCATTGTGACCGTTGATTCCGAGTGCTGCTTCGGGATTGCGTTGGTCGTTTACGAATATTCTTTCCAATTTCTCCTTTGCCTCCTGCGACAGGGTGCGATGCTCACGTTCAAGTACATCACAGGCTATGCTTACCATGCTCTGCACTGTAATGTCGTTGGTTTCGAGGAAATAGCTTATCGGATTCTTTGCCTCGGGATTTGCCTCGAAGAATCGCTTCAGGTCATCGTCACCTATTATCACTACCACCGGCATATCCTCGTCGCTACGCCAGTCGGCGACATAACGGAGCACACCGTCGAGTTCCACTATTTGTGAAACTTTCTCTGTGGGGCAGAGGCGATGGGCCTCATCCACAACTATCATGTGCCGCTCAGGTGTGATTTCATCTTTCTGAAGCGCTTCAATCCATCCCTTATACTCTACCGGCTTTATGATTTCCGGCTCAGGACTGTTCAGTATGCCCATATCAGCCAGCGCCGCGGCTATGGCACGCGCCACCGATTTCTTACCTGTACCCGGATTGCCCGTAATTACGAAGCTCAATGGCAGACGCCCCTTGACGCCGCTCTTGCGGCACCAGTCGGCGCGCTTTTTTGCCTTGCGCATTACCTCCTCCAACTGTTCTACAATAGTCTTTTTATCATAGAGGCGGCTCAGCGGACCTCCCTGCATGTCGGCAGCCGGGCGCGAGCGGGCGGCGAGTTTCTCGCCGCACCACTTGCAGTATCGGGCTATATCGCGGTTATTACGACCGCATTTATCGCATTTCATTTGCTGTTTCGGTTTGTTTATAATTGACGGTACGGCGGTTGCCCTTGGAATTCACATAAGTTCCTGTAAAAGCCGGAGCTTCGGCATCAGCCTGCTGCACAGGCTCAAGGCTGAGTGTCACTCCCGGATTGTTTGGAAGATACATAAAGCCGGGTGTGTCGGACTTTTCTTTCGACACCATGACCTGCTGCGTCTTGCCGGCCCTGTAGTTTATAGTCATGTCAGCCTCCCAGATGCCATCCTCGTTCTGATAAAGCTTTATGGTGCTTGGAGTTCCCTGCACATCGCCGGTGTATGTGCCTTCAAACGGTGTGGCGACGGCCTCCACAACTTCGGGGTTGTCATAATTCTTTATAACCCAGCCACAAAGGAAGACACCTCCGGCCGACAGTGCCAGCATAAGCAGAGCGTTTTTAATCAGACCTGATATATGCGAACCGGCATAGGCTGTATTCTCATTGATGTCTTTGACCGGGTAGTCCATATCTTTGCCGGGAAGAAGAATATGGCGTGTATTGAAAGCAAGTCCGGCACGGTGGCGCTGTTTAATCTCGCTTAAGGTTAAATCTGATGACCCGAAACGTTTGCCTATCTTAATAAAAATTTTGCGGCCGAAGAAAATCACTGTTACCAGCAACAGTACAATGACAAGCCACGGCACGACGGGGGCGAGGAATTTGAACAGCACCTCTGTGAGTGCGTATGCCGCGATTCCTCCGAGTGCCATGCCGAAAATACCTCCATCGACACAGCAGATTGCAGCGACGATGCCAAGAATAATGGCTGTCACATGCCCGATGGATTTCATTGCAGTCTCTATCGGTGCGCTTCCTGTGGTAACCGAGAGATATGCCATCGCACCGCAGACGCAGAGCAGCGGAATGAAACACAAGATGATTGCAAGTATCTGGACTGTGCGCACCTTTGCCCATGTCCATTTGTTGCGCGACATAGCGCCATCGACATCGGACGACGGCTGCCTGTTGCAGCGCTGCACATAAGTGCTTTTGGTAAGACGGCTGTCGATGAACTCATACATCTCGAGAGCGCGGGCGGTATATGACTTGGCCTTATAGTCAGCATTGGGGTCTTCCTGAAAGAAGAGCCCGAGCCAGTGGACAAGGAAATTCTGCTCCTTTTCGGTGAACGTGGAGAGTTTCACCTTGTCAAGATCTTCGGGGCGTGTAAATGTATGCCCGTGCAGAGTGACGGGCAGGACACTCCCATGCCATCCGGCAAGAATCTTCAGTCCCGCTGTTTCGGCGCCATAAGGCGCGGCCTTCTTTTTATTGTCAGCCGAGTTAAGTTCCATGCAATAGTTGGCATAGCTAATCTGCTTCTGATACTTCTCTTTGGAAAGCAGGTAAGCTTCAAGCGCGGAGCCCTTGAATTTTTTCCAGTCTACCAGCTCGATATATTTGCCTGTCTCAACACTCAGACATTCCTGCCGGGCAATAAATTCCGCTATCTTTTCGGGTGTCGGCAACTTTGACTTATCGAGCGGCACATCGTCAAATCCGACACCGGGCAGCATGGCATAATGTACCAGGGCATCACGGTCCACATCACTGCCATGTTTCGAAAGCATGGTCCTTGCGCGACCGCACATCACAGGGTCTACATTCTCAAGCCACTGCAGGAAGTCACATCTTGACTGATAGTAGAAATAGATGCCATCGGCAGACTTGAACGCTTCCAGATATTCTGTAAGATTCCGCACATTCTTGCATACCTTACCATAATTCTTTACTGGCACAGGATAAGGAAGCGTCTTGTCAAGCCGGAACGCCAGCTCAAAAATCAGTGAGTCGCTCTTGCTTGCGCCCTTGGCTGCAAGGTGTTTTATCTCGTTGCCAAGACCGACAGCACGGCAGTATTCCCAAATCTTTTCCTCATAGCTGCCCACAGCATCCTTGTAAACGGTAACATTAGTGAAAAGTTCCTTTGCAAGCTGCTCCTGTGTTGAAATCGCGTCGCCTTTCACTCCGTAGAACGGCATGTCGGGAATAAGTTCAAGACATGCCGCATATAATCCGGTATCGGTGTTCGACGGATACTCCATCTCAGTTATCTCGCGCATTCTCAATGCCATCTCTGGGCGTCCGGCGTCTTCAAGCCAGCCGGCTATCTTGTCGCTGTAGAGATATTTCTTCGCAAGTTCCTGATTGTCCCACATCATCGCGCCGAGTTCCTCGTGATTGTGGGCGATAAGATTCTTTTCACCGCTGAAAACAATCCTGTATTCGGCGGCCACATTATCGGCGGCAGTGTCGTGGTAGATTATCTCACCGGATGCCCAACGTTTGATGTCTTCAAAACCGGCGCGTTTCTCAGGATTGTTGCGCGTCAACGCCTTGATAAGCGAAAGCATGTGCTCGCTCATCTCCTTACGGCCTGGATAAGGCAATTCCTCGTCAAGCTTCTGACGGACCAGTTTCTGCTCGTCGGCAATGAGCAGTCCCTCGCCTCGCCACAGCGCCAGCAAGGACATGCCCATCGAATAAAAATCTACTTTCGCATCGGCATAAGTCGCTTGCCCGGGAATGTTGATATAAAGCTCCGGAGCCGTATATATTTTGGTTCGCCCGTCATCGCTGACGGCCCTGCCGTCCTTGTCAAGAATCTTGGCAAAGCCCCAGTCGGTAAGCACGAATCTCGTCCGTGCCTCGTCGGTAAACATGAAATTGGCAGGCTTGATATCGCGATGAACAATGCCTTTTCTATGCAGAAAGTCTATAGCTGCCGTCATCTTCAGAGCAATCTCTTTCAGCTGCCCCTCTTTGCCTTCGAGCTGTACGGTGGCGAGCGAGCCGCCCGGGCAGAGCTGCATTACCTCATAATCGAAGTCAATGCCCTGCTGATCGTCGTGCCATGTGCCATGGTCATATATGTCAACAAGCAGTCCGCTGCCACGCAGCTTCATGATTCTGTCAAGCACGGCATGGTCCGGACGGATGCCATACCGGTACATTTTCAGAGCATATCGCTTCCCGTCGGCCTCGACCTCAAAGATCTTAGCTTCGCCCGACTCCTCGCTGATGACACGCACATTGCGGTACATCACTTTGTTAAGCACAAAGACCGAATAAACGGGCACATCACAGCGCTGCGAAGCCCCTTGGGCTACATTGGCTGTGCCTGTATCGCTTTTCTGCGGTCCGCCCTGCCCCCATCCAGGACGTGATGCACGGGAGGTATCACTTTTTTGAGGTGCGTCGCCCCATTTAGGACGATTAACCGATGCGGTGTCGCTCTTCTGCGGAGCAGCGCCCCAGTTGTTATTGCTCATATCTGTTATCAGTCAATTATGGATTGTTTGGTCTCCACTTCCTTTTCAAAAAATATCCATTTGCCGCCAAGCTGAGGCTCGGCGCATTCGTTAGGACATTTGTGATAGCAGCCGCAGTAGTTGCACACCCATCCTTGCTTTACGAATTCTATCCGGGTAGTGGTAATAATCCGTGCGCTGAAGAAATCGCGCTGCTCCTCGGGAGTGGCAGCCGAATCAGGCAACATGGCATCCATGTGCATCTGAAGTTCTGTCATCTTGGCTTTGTAGAGCTTCATGGCGTCCTCAGCCTTCTTTATTTGGAATTGTTTTCGCTCGCGCGTTCGGGCTGTGGTGTCCGGCTCATCGGCAGGAGCCGACGGTGCCGGAGGATTGGCGATTCCGGCAAAGAGAACTTTATAGGCATCGAGTACCTGCCTGTCGTCGTCACTGAGCGTCACACTCCGATCCGGCGCATCATTGTACTGATTGGCAGCCTCGGCTTCGCTGATTATCTTCTCCAGCTCCGCCATCTCACTGACGAGCTGCTCGGCGCGTTGAAAATGCGGGTCAAATTTAGCATCCGATAATGCTTTCTGCGCCTGCTCGTTGAGCGGCGCAAAGCAGTTCTTGCAGAAGTTGCGGAAGTTGAGTGTTCCGCAGTGCGGGCATCTTATACCTTCGCGATTATTGCCGCACTCGGTGCAGAAGCGCATGCCGGGCTCTATCGCAGCGCCGCAGAATGTGCACCGGTTCTTGTATCTGTCCTTTATATCGGCAGGACGATATCGGCGGTAGCTCGGCGCCTCCTGCTGTTTTCGTTTTTCCTGGTATAGGGATTTTTCTTTATGAAGTTCCATGGTTATGAAAGCTTTAATCTTAGTCGAACATTACTCCTGGGTTCATATAGGCAGGAGAATTCCATTCGATATTTCTCTCTGCCAGCGCTGCCTTCTTCGCCGACCAATATGCGAAGCAGAAGCCCATGCCGCGTGGAATGCCCTGCAGTTCTTTCGCTATCTGGCGCTCCACCTCGGGAACGACGCGCTCATACTCTTCGCTCCGCTCGACGGGGTCGAACTTCAGATGTTTCCTGTGGCGCTTGCAGAAATCCGTCATAGCAATGGACGGGTCGATATAGTCGCGCAGCATACGTAGCTCTTTGTCGTTTGCGGCCTCGCCGGGGTTCAGTCTTGCTATTTCTTCGCGCACTGCTATGCAGAGGCGGGGACACTCCGTCTCTATCATTTGGTCGAGCATCTGGCTGAGAAGACCGGCTTTGTCGGCAGACGTCTCGTATTCGCCAGGATAAGTGTCGGGTAAAGATTGCATCAGCCCGAAGGCTTCGCGACATAGCTCTATGTTTTTCCAACTATCCCCCATCGAGTTATAGTTCTTCACCATCTTGCGGAAGATGGTTCCCAGTTTCTTTATTGTTTTATCCATATAAATCTGTTGTCAGGCATTATCATATTTTTCAGGATTATCACGGTATTCATTCGGTGTGCAGCACTTGAGATTCTTGAAAATCCGGTAGAAGGATGATTTGGAATTAAAGCCGCTTACCTGTGCGATAGCTTCGAGCGGCATATCGGTGGTATTCAACAACCTGCAGGCATGTTTTATGCGGAGCTGATTCACATAACTGAAGAATGTGGACTGCCTGTTGCGGTTGAACCAGTTGCTGACATACGTGCGGTTACTTCCTATCTGCCGGGCGACATCGGAAATCTTCAGCGTTGGCACGAGATATGCACGCTCTACCAGCATCAGTTGTTCGATGCGGACGCCTATTTCGTCAGTTTCCGCGGAGACTTCTGCTGCCGGTTCATCACTCGGCACTTTCGCTACGGCCAGCTCGGAAATGACGGATTCGTGACTATAGATGAAGGATAAGATGAACATCCAGATTATCATTGTACCTATCATGTACACGTATTCAAGATAGAAATGGATCATCAGACTGTCTATTACCCAGAGTGTCAGAATAATAAAGAAGGAACCCAAAATTGTACGCAGCCAGTTGAGATTTATGTTATCGTCGTAGGAGAACCGTTCGCGAAGCATTTTGTGATACTTGGGAATCGTCATCATCGTCCACACGGCATAGTACAGACCATAGACCGCCGACCAGCATACAAGGATGTCATAGAAAATCTCTATACGGGTGATCCAGAGCAGAACAGGCATAAGGATAAATGGAGCCTCATGGAGTGCCATAGTCTTATAAGTGAGATGCCCGGGGCGGCATAGCTCAATCAGGATAAAAGCATAGAACGGTTCGGCGACCATGTCCATGGAGGTCATCAGAATCCAGTCCCAGTCTTTGCCGCTGATTTCTTTATTGAGAAAGAAAAGGTCTTTGACAAGCGAGACGCTTACTATCAGCATCAGCACCATCACAAGCCTTGAAAGCATGTCAGTGCCACGGCGCCAGAAGAACCATGCCATCATAGCATAGAACATCGTGCACAGCCCGTAGGTGTAAAAGAGTATTTCTCTCTCCATTGCGTTTACTCAGAGTTTTTTATTCTAGAATCCTGTCTAAAGGCGTTACCACGAAGTCATCGGTTATTTCCATTCTGTGCTCGGAGAAATAGGCATAGTTCATCTTATACCACTGACCTCCAATTTTGCCATAATACTCGTCCTCGCCGCAGAGCAACAGCACAAAACCAATAAAAGTAAGCACCGCGATTGCCATCCCGACGAGACAGTAGAGCGCAAGTATGGCTGCTGTAGTCACGATATAAAACGGTGCCGCTACAAGGGCTGACACGGCATCCAGATTGATTAAGCTCCGGATAAGCATGGCAACAACCGGGAGACAGAGCACCACTCCGGCTATAATATTAGCCAAAGGAGGATATTTGAAATCGAAATAATACCCAACAACCCATATAATGAAATAGAGCACGCCGAACAACGGGATTTTTGCCCACCATCCGGCTTTATAGTCATAGTCTCTGTCGTATTGCACAACAAAGAGGATATAGCTCGTCATCTTCATCTGACCGAAAAGACCGAACGCTATCAGAAATACATACAGCCATGCCTTAGGCCACCATACATTGTTGATGTCGCAAAAGCCAAGAGGGTCCGTACTGCCGAATACATACATTATCTCAAATAATCCAAGAACCATTGTGCCCAGATAATACAGCCAGAACCATACGTTCCCAAACCGTATATTATCTCTGAGTAACAGGAAAGAGACATAGAGGACGATAAAAAGCCACACTGCAATATTGAAGCATCTGTCGGGAGGAAGTAATGTTTTATCTTTCAGAAAATTGAAATCCGGAAGTGCCTCCATAATGCGGTCGGTGGAGAAATAATATCCCAAAGTGCCCCATTTGCCATGGGCTTCGTCGAGGTTGACCCACGCAGGTAATGTAGCGGCTACATCTTCACTGAATGTAAGCGAATTGAGCTGTGCATAGCAAGTATCACCCTTGAACACCACCTTTGCCCAAAATCCGTCGCGCCCTGCATATTCAAGCCGGGCTGTCTTGCCGAGTCTGTGCGTGATTTTAGTGTGATTGCCGGGTTTAGCCCTCAGGCACAGTTCTTCATCAGCTACAGTGCAGTAGTCCTTGGCATTGCAATAAGCCAGCGAAAGCACTGCCATTACAAGTAGCGCGATAATGCGTTTGCACATAATGTTATTTGTCGGGGTTGCGGTATTAAGTTTAAAGTTACTTGAAACGACGATTGGCTCTATTATGAAATTTGTAATAGGTCCACGCGTTCCGTACTAATTACAAAGTTACTTAAATTACTTGAATCATTACTACCGGGCCAAATAAAAATAGTCTCAAATCGTCTATTGCGAGTGTCAAAGCAACAATTAATTATCACATGACGAAATTATACGTATTATTGATAACTAAAACATCTTTGAACAACCCATCCGGCAATACATATTAATGACTATCAGAAATGCACAATAAATTGGTTAGAATCTAAGTAACTGTTAAGAAATTGTCTAAATTTTATTGAATCATATTAAATACACGGATATTATTTGCCACTATTCAAATATCGTAGAGCCATGCTGCAGTTCGAGTGGTGGCAGGGAGTCGATGGCGGCTTGTTTGAGAGAATCGACGGCACGGGTGTATTTCTCGGTGTGGGCGAGGCCGCTGTGTCCGAGGATGCTGGCAACGGTCTTGATGTTAGCTCCGTTGCAGAGGAGGTTGGTGCCGCAGCTATGACGAGCGCAATGCCATGTGATATGCTTTTCGATACCGGCACGGGCAACCCAATGGCGAAGAGCTTTCAAACACATGGTGTGGCTGGGAAGTGGGAAGATGATTTGATTGCGGTTGGCGCCTTTCGGCTGGCCTATGAGCGCCAAAAGTCCGTCGTTGAGAGGGATGACAACTCCACTGGCTGCACTATGCGCCTTGGTTTTGCTCTGTTCAAACTTCAGAAGTTTGTTTGAATAATCGACATTAGCATAGGTGAGGTCTTTTACATCGCACCAGCGGAGGCCACAATACAGGCAAAAGATGAACGCACGGCGAATGTCGGGATTCTCCTTGTCATAGTGCGTGGCAACAAGTTTGGTTATTTCTTCCTGACTGAGTATGTCCTTTTTCAACTGACCGTAGTCTTTCTTTATCGAAACGCCGGTGCAGGGATTCTTACGGATGATATCCTTTTCTACGGCAGCCAATATCATCTTCTTGAACCGAGCATAGAGGGTGTGGGCACCTTCTCCGGTGAAGCGTTTAATCAAATACTCTGTGAAAGAGCGCATCAAATCCTTGGTCAGTTGCTCGGGTTTTACTTTCAGCCCCGCAGTCTTTTTCTCTCGTTCAGCTGCCTTTTTCGCATTGTTCTTTTGGATGGCCTCTTTTTCTTCCTTTGTCATGTCGCCTTTGACTTTTTCGGGCAACAGTTTCATCTTAGGGTCAATCAGGAAGTCGATGAACACAGTCCGGGCGCGCCGAATCTGATTGCCGTCGCTCTTCGTGTAGTTGGCATGATACTCAGCCATCCAGTCAAGATAGTTTATCTCGACTTCTTCCTTCTTCAGTCGGTAGCCGTGTTTGTTCTCTTTAAGTTCTTCTTCACGTTCATAGCGCACCCTCTTGGCCAACTCAAGAATCTCCTTGTTTTGTTGCCGTTCCGCAGGAGTCTTCGGAGCAGCAATAAGATAGTACGGCAAAGTTTCTTTCTTGCGATGATGTGTGATCTTAACCTTCGGTTTGCCAGCCATCGCCCCGGATGTGTAAAGAACGGGGTTGCCGCCTTCATCAACTACCGGGGTTTCGGTGCGACCGAGGTAATATTCCAGATACAACGATATGCGGCCATCCTTCAGTAGCCGTTGTTCCAGTTTGGGGTTGTCTTTTGTTTTATTTTGCAGCTTTGCCATATTTTTGATAACTTTGCATTATCAACACCGTAAAGATACAAAATATTTTTGAAATCAAGGTGTACTAAAAGTGTACTAAATATGAAAACCACGGAATTTAAGAATATCATAAGTCAAAGCACAGCTAAGGCTAATGGGCTAATACTCAATAATATTGAGCGTTCTTGCATTCCTTTTAATTCTTGGATTGAAACCCACTCGCGGCTCAAATTTACATCAGCTGAGAATCAATTGATTACTACGATTGATTCTCAGCTTTGTTTTATAACATATCCATAGATATTGCCAAATCAAAAATTTCTGCTGAAATTTGAGACGAAGTCAGCTACAAATCAACAACAAATATCATTTCACAATGGCAACTCTTTCGCAAAAAAATATACGTTGACAAACGGCGGATCCGGGAATGCAACAATAGAAAAAGAGCGTTGCCAGACTCGTAGAAAGTACCAAATAGTGATCATATCAAACAAATAAAATAACATGAAAAAGTTCTTACTCGCACTGGTGCTTGTTCTGCCGATACTCGCCTTCACTGGATGTGGAGGCGATGATGAGCCTGACAATCCCAACAAACCCGATGAGCTGAAAATAACGAATCAAACACTTGCTGGGGTATGGGGAAATGGCGATATATTTATTTCATTCACAGCGGATGGCTTCTATTGCACCTACCTTGCCGACAATTTCATAGCTTCGGGAGCATATTCCATTAGCAACGATGTCGTGAAATGCAATAATGCGTACTACGGTACAGAGTTATTTCTTAGCGTTTCAGACATAACCGCTAAAAATATTAAAGGTAAAGTCAACTATGTGGACTTTGATGGTAAACTAACTGAGATTAATGCGAACTTCAACAAGTCCGATAGGACACCCACCCCCAAAGAAAATATATTAATAGGCAAATCATACTCGTCACTTGGCGCATCCACAGACGGTAGTGGAATGTTTAATGATGTGTATGACTTTAATTTATTTAATTCTGCAACAATCACTCGTACTAAGAAGTCCGGGCTTAAAGATTCTAAGATTAAAAATCTGCACTATGTATATCTTGCCCCAAATTTGTATTACCAACAATTCAAGCCAAAAACAGCAGGGTTAAGTTCATTCTATAACAAGTGCGATAATGGAGAAGTGATAAAAAAAGAAGTTACAATCACTAATGGGCAAATTACAGATATAGATTGAATACCTTTGCATTTCCCATCAAACACCTATCCTTGCTATAGTTTTAAACCATAGTGCATATCGCATAAAGCCAAAAGAGCTTATTTCAGACTTTGGTCTGCGATATGCTCTTTTAATTTTTAGGAAAATGCCATCTCTCGGAAATTTGTGGTATACGTTGGGGATTAAAGACCTCACGGATGCAGACCTTAAGAAAATCAATGCCAAGCTGAAAGATCTTGGATCTGAAATTCAAATTACTCCAAAGTTTGTCAAATCTCTCACAGAAATCCTGCCTAAAGAGGTTCCGATAAAACTGAATCCAAAATTAAAACCGCTTTCCAACGAAGCCATTGAAAGAGCGGTACATACAAACGCAATAAAAGCCGCGCAGGCTGAACTGAACCGACTTAAGACTGCACAGACAGAGGCGACAAATGCAGCTAAAAGAGGTTGTTCAAAATTGACAAGTTCCGTTTAAGCGATTCAAGTGTTTTCTGAGGACAAATATTTTTACATATAAATAAAATCACGTTATTTTCTACTTGGGTGTTTGCGTCCCCATTTGCGCTCCCATTCGCAGATTGCTTTCTCTCGTTCCTCTTCTGCAATTGCATCAACATAAGATTGTGCTTTGCTTCCTTTACCCCTTCTCTTGAGTTTTAAACCATTTTTTACCCACCATATAAGGGCATTTATAAGACCATATGCGCATAGAACTACAGCGGAACTTACGAAGAAAGCGGTTATGAAGCCCGGACAGGTGCAAATTACTATGAATATATAAGTATTGCCCAGATTATTATTCCGATCATGGTTGTGTATTTTGTGTTTGCTAAGTTACTAAAATGTTTTGAGAAATTAGCACGAGACATACATGATCAATATCCTGTTTTCAATAATATGTTTTGAGCGATTTATTTGATCCTGCAATTACCACCCATATGATTCCGTTTGTAATTTTCTTTTTCATATCTATTCTATGGGTCTTGCAGATTTGTTCCTGACGAGGTCATAACTCTACTATGGCCCTCCCTCGCCAATAAGGGGATTTTTATATCCGATAAGCCATCTCAGGCGGCTTGAGGGAAAAGTAGCATGTCAGTTTTCAGATTATATCAAACAGCAATAACAATTTAACAACCGTTTTTAACATTGACTATTTACTCTACGCCATTGTTATCTCCCTTTCTTCATTAGCATACAATGACTCGAAATAGTGTTGTTTTGCGACATAATATTTGCTTATTTGTTGGTTATTTATTATCTTTAAGGAGAAGTAAAATGTATCATTATGGAACTGTTCACTACAATTATAGCCCACATTATAGGAATACTATTCTTAATTGCATGCCTGATGATATTTTTGTTTGTTGTATCTTTAGGTAATCACGCTTTTAGGAGTTGGAACCAGAATCCGAAAGAAAATCCCGTATTCAGCGATTTCAATAAAAGCCTTGAGAAAAAAATAGAGCGTATACAGGAGGAAACTGAATATTATAAGAGAATCAGGTCCTATTATGAATATAAGAACCGCCAGATAAAATTCCGAAAAAATTCAAACAAGAAACCAAAGGTTTAAACTAATTTCGTGATTTTGGCGAATCTCTTTATTCTCTCCTCGGGGGTGATCGGTGGATTTTTCCTTCTGACCGAATTTTTATTATCCCACGGAAGCGGTATTAAAAAAGACACAAATTCCGGGATTAGGCAGCTGTTTTCTTTCCGTAAGACCGCATAGGTGAAGACACTTCCGTCTTCCGTGACGCGCCACTTATCGGGGTTGTTAGGCCCAATACGTCGAAGCTAGCCACATCTGTATTTGGGCATTTTAAACTACACGGAAATAGCCTAAATTAAAATCGGAAATGCGACTTTATACGTTAAAACAAACTTTACTATCCTTGGGAAGGAATGCAAAATCGGGGACGTAAGATATGGTACTGCTTGAGGACATAAAATTTGCGTATTATGCTTCTATTTGTTATATTTGTAGGTGTAATCTAAGTTATAAGCATTTAAATATGGTAGTACTCGGCTTTATTATACGAATGTGTCTATACATCATATTTGTGCTGGGAATGTTAATGCCGATCGGTTTTCTATTAGCTTATCTTCAGCATGAGAAAAAAGTTAAAAGAATAGAGCGCCATAGGCGGGAGATTTTCGGCGATGATGATTAAATTATAAATGCACTTATGTTTACGCACGAATATACGTAATATTTTACACCTATAAAAGCCACTGAATCAACGTATTTTCGTTTATCTTTCTTCATTTTCCCTTGTTTTTACGCACCCTTGCATTTAACCAATATTAATAAAGTGCGCCCATCCATAAGGATAGACACACCTATATTTAGCGATTATGAAAGTTGATGGCAAAAAATGCGCCTTTACTATCCTTGGGAAGGAATGCAAAACGGCGGGGTCGGAAATTTTGCTAAAAAAATGTGTTTATTTATATTACTGTCCGCTAAAACATAAACTATTGAGTCCAACTTCTTGAGACGCAGAAGTTGGGCTTTCTTTTTGAGTATGACAAGCCCCCATATTAGATTTCAATGCCTTCAGGCGGTGGTTCAGAGGCATTGGCGAGCATATTGTAGAGGTCAGCATCGGGCTGATTGAGGAATTTTTCGAGATGAAGGTAATACATCAGCACTATGCGTATCATAGTTGCCAGTCCCGAGAAGCTCCAGTGCCGTTGCAGTGTGCTTTGCAGAACCGAAAGCAACAGATTGGCAATCAGAGTCACCCATATCTGTATTTTGATTGCATTGGCGCTTTCGCCATAGAAGTATCTCAGAGGAAAATTCTGTTTTATCTGTTTGAAAAGCGATTCAATCTGCCATCGGCGGCGATAAATCGCCACGATTGTCTCAAACGGCATATCAAAATCGTTGGTCAGGAGTGATACGGGTCTGGGCTGTTTGCCTTTCCTGATGTCGACATATGTGATTATCCGGGCAATATGATTGATGTCGCCTTTGCGGAACACCACAACCTGCTCACGGTATTCCATAAGCCCCTGGAAATTCTGGTGCATGCAGTCCACAAGCACCTCACAGTTGAGGTTCTTCTTCATCTTGGTGACATAGACAACGCCGCGATCTGTCAGTTCCTCGAACTTGGCATAGTTGATGTAAGCCCGATCCATTGCCATTATCTCATTATGGCTGTAATGTTTCGGAGCGAGCATGAACGAGTCGTTTGTCGCCGCCGATGTGAACTGCACGTCACAAGCCACACCCTCGTTGGCGTGTATCACCGCATGAACTTTGATGCCGCCTTTCTTCTTTCCGGTCTTTGGATGGCGTCCGACACCCTTGAAAATAGTGTTGGAGAACAGCGTGACGGTAGTGGAATCGATGATGCGCAGCCGTTTCACCCATTCTTCAGTACCGCTACGTCGGCTGTCCGATGAAAGAATGTCTCTGTTTTTACCGTAGAGGTCTCTGTACACCTCCTCAAAGAACTTCTCTGAGCGTCGGGCATTTGCATCCGACAGAGTGCTGCGCTTAGGCACCGTATCGATACCCACGTGATGCAGCTTGCGGACTTCTGCGGTCATGGATGTTTCTATTTCACGCAATGAGTCGAAGCGTTGAATCACCGCATAGAGCATTGTCAACAGATGGGTG
>ERZ836877.2222-NODE-2222-length-26013-cov-10.841475_pt1 | contig 26013 bp, 21 predicted proteins | sample MGYA00519469_ERZ836877 | MGnify/ENA primary metagenome ERZ836877 (study PRJEB31850, sample SAMEA3708809) | human gut metagenome | biome: human gut; feature: human-associated habitat; material: faeces | place: China | collected 2014 ... | reverse complement strand
TCCACTTAGAACTTTTACAACGTAATTCATCACCCAAAATGTCCAACCTGCCCAATTTTCAAATAAAGATTACAATTCTCGAAGGATTGTAGTCTACAAAGGATTGTGATTGTGGGCCGAACGTAGTTAGGCTTCCGGAGTTGCTAATTTAGGAAATTATTAGTTTCCGGGTTTTTCCTCGGCTTTTAAAGTGCTTTTTATTGTCTGTACAGAGGATTCATATAACCCATTTATTAATCCTGGATTCATTATGTATTTAATGTTGTTGATTTTTGTACAGAAATTATTGTTTATTAAATAATTTTTAATACATTTGTCTTTTTAAGTTGTGAATATATATGAGGATAAAGAAATACCTACCTTTACTTCCGATATTGATCGGTTCTGTTTTATCAGTATTTGAATCTTCCGAGGCATCGGCTACAATACGCTATGTTGCCCCCGGAGGACACGGGAGCGGGCTGAGCTGGGCTGATGCCACCGACGACCTTCAGGCAGCCATCGACGCGTCGCAGACAGGCGATGAGGTCTGGGTGGCCAAAGGCACTTACAGACCTGAAACGCTTGTAAACGATAAGGTCTCCACTTCCTATTCTTTCATTCTTAAGGATGGAGTTTCGTTATATGGCGGATTCGCGGGCAACGAGACCTCGAGAGACGAACGCAAGGTCCAGAGCGGAGGAAAACCGTGGGATATGGAAAACCAAACCATTCTGAGTGGTGACGACGATGTTCCCGATGTTTGGGAGAGAGGTATCGACCCGGGCACAACTTACCGTTACACATGGCATCTTGAAAACAATCAGGTGCCCGGAACGGAAAAGAACTGCACGCATGTGATATATCAGGACCAGGTAATACGCGACCATACCGTGATTGATGGATTCACCATTACCGGCGGAGCGGCAAACCAGCACAAGGTGAAGACTTACGGTGGAGGTATATATGCGCTTGGAAACGTTTCGATAAACGCATGTCGGTTTATAGGCAACTTGGCTTATTTCCGCAATGAACCTATTGTCGACGGTATCAACGCTTATGGAGGAGCCGTATATCTTAACGGTGCCGGTGAGGCCTCCGTAACCAATTCATATTTTGCCAAGAATTATGCAAATTCAAGCTATACGTTAGGTCGTGGAGGAGCTCTTTTCGTGCAGAACGCAAAGGTAGATTCCTGCCTGTTTGAAGAATGCGTGGGTGAGGATGGGGGTGGAGCGGTATTTCAGTTAGGGGGCACACTCAGCAACTGCACCTTCCGTGACTGCTATGGTTCTTCCGGTGGCGCGCTGCTGACCACCGGCAATGTAGAGAGCGTGATGGTGGAGAATTGTCGCGCTCTTCTCGGAGGGGGCATATATGGCGATGCCGGAGCGTTGATCAGCCACGCCACGGTGGCGGGTTGCTATGCCGACGCTCTTGAATTCGGCGACTCCATGGGAGGTTCGGCCGGTGGTGTTTTCCTTATGGGAGGCAACATAGTCGGCAGTCTGGTTTTTAACAACACCTCTTTCCGAGGAGGTGGCATAATGGTGCGTCAGGAGGGTAAGGTAGTGAACTGTACGGTACTAAACAACTCCATCAGGGCGACTGATATATCCGACACCAACTTCGCTCTTTGGGATACGGAAACGACTGTCGACGGGTATCTTTACAATACCATAAGCGCACCTGACACCGGACTTTCGAATTTCGTAGCTCCTACCTCATATGCCGGTATTCCCGAGAATGATGCGCAACAGGCCGAGATTCAGGCAGCCGACTGGTCGCTCGTAGCCGGCAGCCCCTTCATAGATTCCGGCACAGCAACTCCCGGGTTTGCGGAAACCACCGATATTTACGGCAATCCGCGTATGTCGGGCTCATCTATAGACTGCGGCGCATGTGAATATACATCTTCTGAGGTGTATCCTAACGCCGTGCTTACTTTCGACGGTTCGAAAGAGACCGTAGACATAGGTTTCCGCGTCTCTTCCGGCTCGATTGTCATAAAAGTCGCCGACAAAGAGTATGATCTTCAGGTAAACAATTCCGACAAGGTTGTGGAAATACCTCTTGACGGTCATTACACGGTGGAACTGTACAGTACCGGTCTGCAGCGTCTGAATATCGACAATCAGGGTCTGTATGCACTGGACGTGGCGAACGCACCGGAGCTGACTCTGATGCAGCTGTACGACAATTCTCTTACGGCACTCGACATAGCGGCCAATCCCAAACTTACGGGTATCTATGCCGATAACAACAATATCTCGAAGTTGGATGTAACCGGGAATCCGGCCCTGAGAGTAATCAATATGCCAGGCAACAATCTGCAGGGAGCAGTTGACCTGAGTCATCTTTCCGGTCTTTCGTCAGTGAACTTCGACGGTAATTCCATTTCCGGTCTGATACTTCCCAAAGAAGCTCCGGTTGTGGATATTTCGGTAGAGGGAAATTCAATTTCAGTGATAGATGTGGAGAACATGTCGCATCTTCGTTCGCTCAATGTCTGCGACAACGAACTCACATCTCTTTCTCTCGCGGGCTGCGGCACGCTCGAAGACCTGTATGCCACCGGCAACAAGATAACTTCAGTGACGGGAATCGCTGATTGTCAGGTAATGGAAACGCTGAATGTAAGCTACAACGAGCTTGTCTCGATAGATCTCACCGGAGCCACGGGCCTTACCGGGCTTTATCTGCAACACAACAGGTTGCAGAGCCTCGACATAACACCTTGTCCCGCTCTCAGCTGGATAAATGTAACATCGAACGAAATACCGGTGCTCGACATATCGCGATTAAGCAACCTGCGTCTGCTGCATGCCAACGACAACCGTATAGCCGAGATAGACCTCTCGTCGGCCGCCTATTGCTCTCAGGTAACACTCGGCAACAACCTGCTTACCGAAATAGACGTTACCGGCCTTCCGATGCTTTACTGGCTACGGGTAGACGGCAACAATCTGTCGGAGCTTGATGTTACGGCAAACAAGTCGCTGAGCTTGCTGGAATGCGGCAACAACAATCTTGCCGAGCTCGATATAACTGAAAACAGGGCTCTCCGTCGTCTGGCGGCAGAATACAATAAGCTTGAAAGCCTTGATGTATCGGCTAATCCGGAACTCTGCGGGCTTCAGATAAACAACAATAACATGGATGCGGAGGCTATCAATGAGATTATCGACGCTCTGCCCTCTATCGTAGGCCAGGTTCCCCTGCCCGGAAGCGAGTGGATATCCATGCTCGATATAAGTTACATGCCGGGAACTGCTGACGCGGATGTCGAGACCGCCCGAGAAAAGGGATGGAACGTAACAGCCGCCTGCGGCGACAACGTAGCGGAAACCGGAATCGGTGATGTTGAAGTCAAAACCGTAACATATTATCTTACAGACGGTACATGTATGGGAACCATAATGCCTGACAACGGTATCTTCATAGAACGTAAGGTAATGGGCGACGGCTCGGTGAAAATAATCAAACGTCTGGCAAATAAATAGAAATAAACCAATATAACCTCTGCCGCAAGATTCACCCCCTGCGGCAGACCATAACCTAAATCATATGATAAAATCATTACTCTTTACGGCAGCTTTGTGCGCCGCTACCGGGGCCATGTCTATGGCACCCCTTACCGTAGACCAACTTGAAAAGTTCCGCATCCAGATTAACACCCAAGGTGAAGATAAAGCCTTCAGCAAGAGTGCGGCGGTAAGTCTTGAATATTCGGATGCAAGTAATCCCGATGCGGTGAATATTCTGAATTTCAACGGAGAAGCACTTCCTTTGCGACTCAACACCAATTGGGAAGATGGAACGATTTCAGCCGCGCCTTATACATTCAGCAGCGATATGGACTATGATACCTACGAGACTTATTATCTGATGGTCGTGGACAACAGCGTGGCAGACCTCGCCTCTCCCACGGATCCCGCCTTCAACGCCTCGAAAGTAAAGGGTACTATAACCGACGAACTTGTTACTCTCGACAACTGGAACATAGTCAAGGTATCTCAGGACTTCCAGTCCATGACCAAGGTATATGAGGAGGCTCAGAACACGGTTATACGTATCCCCAATGCCAATATTTCGGTAACGCTTCTCGATTGGGATGAGGAGTGGGAGAACCTTCTGCCCGGTGAGACGATGGAATATGGCATATATACCGAAGCTACCAACGACTGCTTCACGGTATATAACTGGGACGACATGGCTTCGTGCGTGAAATTCCATCCTGTGGTCAACGAAGGCGTTACGACTTACGTAACCGATGCTGACCAGATAATCTACAATGACGGAAGACGTCATTTCGGCATTTATCCGCTTCCCGGCCTGACATGGGATGAAGTAGACAGCGTTTCCGAACCTGTTTCGTTCAGTTCGCTTCCGATTACGAACGTGCGGGAAGTGGAATTCGGTAAATGGATAATAAAGGCTCTCAACAGAAACACGGATCGTCTTACCGGCGAGAGTGCTAAAATAACACTTGATTATGATTTGCCGTTGCTGATAGTAGGTGTGGATGACGTAAAAGCTGAAGGAAAAGTAGAAAGCGTACGCTACTATAATCTGCAGGGCGTAGAGATAGAACGTCCGGCCAAGGGTCTTTACATCCAGGTGCAGAACTTCGCCGACGGTGCAAGCAAGACTGTGAAAACCGTGCGTTGAATGTGATACCTCCGGTTGCCAAGGCAGCCGTATTGACAGAATATGCTCCGCGACCTTTCATCCAGGCTCGCGGAGCATACTATGTTTATAAAGCATTTGGGGTCTGCGATTAATGCCGACGGAACATAAGGCGCAACAGCTCTCCCAGCCACAGAACTACCGATGTGCCGCCTATTATAATAATCCAGTCGATAAGCCGCAGGGGCACTACGTTGAAGAACTGGCCGCCGACGGTAACGATGAGAATCTGTCCAAACAGAATGGCGAGCGATATGGAAACAAACCAGCCGCAATTCTTGAAGTGAAATGCCGAGCGTCCGGTTTCAAAGGCCCGGGCATTGAACATGTTCCAGAACTGTAGAAAAACGAATGTCGTGAAGAACAGCGACAGTTCGTAAGGTGATAGTCCCGTGTTGGCTCCGAGGGGAACGTTGCCTATCTGCAACAGCGATGTGATTCGGGTGTGTTCCAAGTAATATAGCAGAGCGAGAAGCAGCAGGAAGAAAACGCCGCCGACACCTATTATGAAGTTCCACATGCGTCTGGTTATGATGAAAGCGCTGCGTGGACGCGGAGACTCTTTCATGACGCTTTCCGACGGGGGCAGGGAGGCTAAAGCCATAGCCGCGAAAGTATCCATTATCAGGTTCACCCACAGCATCTGGGTTACGGTAAGCGGCGACTGGAGGCCCATGAAGGCTCCGAAAAGCACTATCAACGAGGCCACGACATTTACCGTCATCTGGAAAAGGATGAAACGCTGGATGTTGCGGTATAACGAGCGTCCCCACATCACGGCTCGGCCTATGGATGTGAAGGAATTGTCGATTATAGTGATGTCGGAGGCCTCTTTGGCTACCGAGGTGCCGTCGCCCATCGAGAGTCCCACATGGGCAGTTTTCAGGGCCGGAGCGTCGTTGGTGCCGTCGCCGGTAACGGCCACCACCTCATTGTTCGTCTGCAGGGCTTCAACCAACCTTTTTTTATCCATCGGTCTGGCACGGGCTATTATCTTGAGATCTCCGGCGCGCTTTTTCAGCTCGTCGTCGGTCATCGCGGCAATATCCGCGCCTGTGGTTATGTTGCGATCAGTATCGACCGCATCGTTCCAAAGACCGATCTGGCGTCCTATTTCCTTGGCTGTGCCGGGAGTATCGCCGGTTACGATTTTGATTTTGATTCCGGCATTCAGTACCTCGGTTACGGCATCGGGCACATCGATTCGTACCGGATCGGATATGGCAACTATCCCGAGGAATATAAGATTGTTGTCGGCAATCTTTCCGTCGGCAATCGGCTCTTCGCCGGTTTTCAGTTCCTTAAATGCGAAGCCGAGAGTGCGCATGGCCTGATTCTGATATTCGAGCAGGGTAGCGTCAATCTCGCGACGCGTAACTCCCGAGGTATCGCCACACATGGCGAATATAATCTCGGGGGCTCCTTTTACATAAAGATATTCGCGCCCATCCGGAGTGCGGACAACAGTCGCCATGTATTTACGCTCGGTGGAGAACGGAAGTTCGCTTACAACCGTTATCTCCTGACGCAGTGCGCGGTAGTCGATTCCGTTGGCCTGAAGCCAAAGCAGAAGAGCGCCTTCGGTCGGATTCCCGAGAACTGTCGGCGAAGAGGTGGACAGGTCGAGACGGGCAGTTGAGTTTACAGCCATGTCGCGGTGAAAATGCACCAATCGGTCGGAGGGCCCGAAGAAATCGGCATGGTACACCTGCATGCGGTTTTGGGTGAGGGTTCCGGTCTTGTCTGTGCATATCACGGTCGTGGCACCCATTGTCTCACATGCATGTAGCTTACGCACAAGATTGTTGGTGCGCAACATACGGCGCATGGAATAGGCGAGCGAAAGAGTAACAGCCATGGGTAGCCCTTCGGGAACAGATACCACGATTAGTGTAACCGCTATCATAAGGGTCTGCAGGAAGTAGGTGAGGAAAGGAATCCATTCGAAAGGCTGCGACAGCAAGAACATCGTTATCCTTCCCAGAATTATAGCAACGGCGAAACCGTAGGCGATTTTTGTTATCAGAGCACCCAGGCCGTCGAGTTGCTCGCTGAGCGGTGTCTTTACGCTGTCATCTATCTGCGATGCCGTGAACACTTTCCCGTTTTCGGTTTTGTCGCCTACGGCTGTAACTTCCATCACTCCATGTCCTTCCATGATTTTCGTGCCGCGCAATGCATGGTCAGAGGGAAAAGTGGCTTCATTATCGAAATTTGCCGAATCCGTGGTCTTGTGGGCTATGGGCTCACCTGTGAGTGTGGACTCGTCGATATTTAGCTGTACAGCCTCAAGCAGTTTCCCGTCGGCAGGCACCTCTTCGCCGGTATTCAGTATTACTACATCGCCGACAACCACATCTTTTCGGGGAATACTAATCGGGTTGCCGTTTCTGATAACCTGCACCGGTTCCTCATCGTTAACCTGATTGAGGAGCTGAAACTCCCGGTCGGCCTTGTTCTCGAAATAGAAAGCGAGTCCGGTGGCAAGTATTATAGCCATGAATATCCCTACGGGTTCGAAGAAAACACCCGCTCCCTGCTCCAGACCCCAGTATTCATAACATGATATTCCGACCGACAGAACACCGGCTACCATAAGTATTATAATCAGGGGATCGCGGAATTTATCCAGGAATCTTAGCCATAGCGACTCTTTTTCCGGTGGTGTGAGGATGTTGCATCCATACTGACGGCGGCTTTCTGAGACTTGATCATCCGTAAGACCCACATGATGATTAGTTTTATCCATGCAATCAGAATATTTGTTAAACTTGTTTCTCGAGAGCGAGCAGAGTGGCTTTAGCCTCGGAACCTCCGGCATAGTTGCCGATGCCTCCCGAAGATGGAACCACCCTGTGGCAGGGTATGAAAATTGACAGCGGATTGGCGGCTATGGCGGAAGCCACAGCCCTGACACCTGACCGGCACCCCACACGACGCGCCACTTCGGAGTAAGAGACCGTGAGGCCGTGCGGTATGGCAAGCAGCTCATCCCATACTTTCATCTGAAACGGAGTGCCCGCCGGATTGAGGACGACCCCGGGCAGTTCGCCGGATTTCCCTTCCAGGTATGCCTGCAGTTCAGAGGCGACCTTGCATAAGAACTGAGTTTTCTTCTCTATGAGAATAGCTCCAAGTCTGCATGACATTTTCCCGACATTCCGCTGATGACGGGACGAGGAGGTCCAGTCGCTCATACAGAGAGCTCCATCCAGTTCGGCAAGCGTCATGTTGCCTAAAGGAAGGTCGAAGCGACTGTAATGTATAACAATTTTATCGGTCATAGTATATATGAAGTCGGCTACAAAATTATATTATTTTCGTCATTTGCGAAACTATTACACGCAAGTGTTGTCTAATGGAATGTATGAATGAACGAGCGATATATTTTCCCGCAGGGCACAACGGAAGCCGACCGTATATGATTCATGGTTTATTCGACTCTCTTTTGGTGTTGGCTTCGAGGGTGTTGTCCGGGGCCGGAGATGACGAGAATTGCGATTCCGGGCGGAAGGCCTGCTTCATGAACCTTATAAGACATCATGATGCCCTTATAACGAAGATATGTTTTTATTTCGCCGACAGCAACAACGCTTTCGACGATCTAAGACAAGACACGTTGCTTAACATCTGGAGAGGATTGTCGGGTTTCCGAGGCGACAGCAAGGAGGCGACATGGATATACAGGATATGCTTCAATACTTGTGTCTCTACTGTAAAGTATAATTCCAAGGTCTCGATGCCGAGCCTTAATGACAAGGTATATGACAGTTATGACAGGGAGGATGAACAAGATGATCTTGACGAGAGAATCGCGGTCATGCACCGTTGTATATCGATGCTTGACCCGGTAGATCGAAGCGTGGTCATGATGCAGCTCGACGGTAGAGGTTACGACGAGATAGCCGCTGTTACAGGGATGAACCGCAATACCGTCGCAACCCGTCTGCGTAGGGCAAAGGAGAAACTGAGGGAGATGATGAAGGAATAGCAATTATATATTATAGAATCAGATATTATGGAATTAGAAGAAATGAAAAAAATCTGGGAACAGACAGACTGCCGTCTCTCATCGATAGAAGAGCGCATGGCGACAATGGGTAAGAGTTCCGTTACGGAACGCAAACGTACCGCCCTCGACTCACTTGCGTTGCGATACAAACGCTTCTCGTTGTTAGCTCTTCTTTTCGCCGGAACCATGGTGCTCTATTGCGCGGGGAATATAATACCGGGCCCATGGGGTCCCTGGATATGTCTTGCCATGTCGGCCTATATACTTCTTGCGTCGGGAATGGATTATTGGCTGTATGTCAAGGTAAAAGAGATAGATATCGAAGGCATGGGTGTGAACATGGTGGCGTGCAGGGCAAGATATTGCCGCCGTAAGCATCTGCAGTTCATCATGGTGCTGGTACCTGCCGCTGTGGTATTGATAACGGCTTTCATATACAGTATAAGCGATGACATTTACATGGTTTACGGCGCGATAGCCGGAGTTATATTCGGACTTGCTCTCGGTTCCAGAGCCCTGATGAAGTTTATGGCCGATTACAGGTTGTTGCGCGAGCAGCCTGATTCGGACATGGAATGTTGATTTCGGTGCCTCCAAATGCCGAGTGTTTCCGTTTTCTGTGATTTGATGGTGATTTACGCATTTATTGGTTATCTTTGCGGTAAATAGCCCTGACCCATGTATATTACCATAATCACACTTCTGCTTGCTGCCGCCGGATTCGTCTGGGGACGAATCCGTGCGGACATAGTAGCCATGATCGCCCTGCTGATTCTTACCCTGTCAGGCATACTGACAACACAGGAAGCGCTGTCGGGGTTTTCGAACCCGATAGTGATAATGATGGTAGGATTGTTTGTAGTTGGAGGCGCGATATTCAATACCGGATTGGCAAAGATGCTCGGCGCGCCTGTCGGGAATAGGTAACGGCAGTCCCACGCGCCTGTTTCTTGTTGTCGTTCTGGCCACCGGACTGATAGGAGGGTTCGTAAGCAATACAGGCACAGTGGCGCTTATGCTTCCTATAGTAGTATCTATGGCGGCCTCGGCCGGTGCCGATTCGTCACGTTTTCTAATGCCGTTGGCTTTCGCTTCGAGCATAGGCGGAATGCTTACACTCATAGGTACTCCCCCCAACCTGGTGATAGCCGAGGTATGGGAGGAATACAGCGGAGAGCCTCTTACAATGTTCACGTTCCTGCCGACGGGCCTTATATGTCTCGTGGCCGGGACGCTTCTGCTTATTCCTCTCAGTAAATTGCTTACCAAAAAAGGCAGTAAGGAGAGAACTACATCAAAAGGATCAAGGTCGCTTACGGATATTGTCGAGGAATACAACCTGAATCACGATCTGTGGCGTGTGGATGTACCCGCATCGTCGCCTATTTCCGGAGTAACACTCGGCGCTCTGTCGCTCAGGACCAATTACGGACTTGACGTTATGGAACTCCGTATGGTGGAGGGCCGAGGGTTGCTTAAGAATGTAACTCAGGAAGCACCGACTGCCGACTCTGTGATAGATGCCGGGAATATACTGTTTATACGTGGTCCAAAAGCCAGTGTAGAGAGATTTGTGGCCGATTACGGTCTCAGCATCGCGGAAGATGATGGCGAGGTGAGGCGTAATCTTGATTTCTATGATATAGGTCTTGCCGAAATAGTCATAGTGCCCAATTCCGGCATACTGAAGGAGACCATAGCTCAACTTGACTTCCGTAATCGTTATAATGTGAACATACTTTGTATCAGGCGCGGAGGCGAGTACATAATAGACAATCTGGCTTCTCAGAAAGTGGCTAAAGGAGATGTGCTTCTTGTTCAGGGCACCTGGGAGGCCATAGGGCGCATAAGCGAAGACATACGCGATTGGGTGGTGCTCGGAGAGCCCGAGAGTCAGGCGTCGAAGGTAACCATAGATTACAAGGCTCCGGTGGCCGCGGCAATCATGCTGGCCATGATAGCGGCTTTGGTGTTCAGCCCGATTCCGGCGGTGTTCGTTGTTCTGGCGGCTGCTGTAGTCATGATTCTGTCGGGATGTTTCCGTTCGGTTTCCGATGCCTACGATACCATAAACTGGGAAAGCATAATACTGATAGCGGCGATGATGCCCATGAGTTTCGCGCTTGAAAAAACCGGGGTCAGCGAGATTGTGAGCGGTTCGCTTGTAGAGGTTCTCGGGGGTATCGGTCCCCATTGGCTGATGGCTGGCGTATATTTCACCACATCGTTGCTGACTCTCTTCATATCCAACACAGCTACAGCCGTGCTTATGGCCCCGATAGCTGTTCAGAGCGCCGTCGCCTATGGCGTAAGTCCGTTGCCCATGTTGTTTGCGGTAATGTTTGGCGCTTCCCTGTGTTTCATGTCTCCATTCTCTACGCCACCTAACGCGCTTGTAATGCCGGCCGGACAATACACGTTCATGGACTATGTGAAAGTGGGCGCGCCGCTTCAGCTGCTTCTCGGCATACTGATGATTCTTGTAATCCCGCTTATATTCCCCTTCTGATATTCCCCTTCTGACCCCGAGGTTTGGTCCGAGAGCCAAACCTCGGGGAATAGCTTATCTTTATTCCGGAACGTATATTATATTTCCATCTTCCAATTCGTAGGCTACTCCGACTCTCTTGCCTTTATTGGAGGATTTATCATTATCTTCCGAAGGGGTATATCTGTTGATTTTCTCTCCTTCTTTTGTAATGATTTCCATATTCTCCTTGCCAGGATTCTTGACCATAGTGAAGTCTTCCTGAGAAAACATCTCGGTCATATTGTAACGACTGACAAGGGCCACCATCAATGCCACGGCGAACACCATGGCGACATCGAAGAGGTTACTGACCACACTCATCGGATCGGAGTCTTCTCTTCCGCGCAGTATTGAACGATGTCTTCTCATACGTTGTCTTTATTTGATTGTTTTACAATGTCTGCGAGATATTCGAGAATCGTGAGGTTCCTGAGGCTCCACCGCTCCTTGACCTGCTGGGTCAGAAATCCGATCGCGCTCACCACAAGACCGACCACGGTAGTGGCGAAAGCCACCTGCATGTTGTATGCCATGGAAGCTATGTCGCCGGAGGCCAGTCCGACAAGAGCAGGTCCCATCGGGATGAGAGTGCCCATAAGGCCGAGTATCGGACCCATTTTGGTGAGAACCTTGGAGGTAGCGATATTCTTCTCAGCGTCCATTTCATATTCAGCCAACAGCAATTCCACTTTTGAGTCATTTCCCCCTTCCTCGATAATTTTCTTTACATATGTACCGAATACAGTGGCGCTTTTGGCAGGGAGGGCGGTCTCGAACTCTTTCAGATGAGCGGGAGCAAGCTGTTGTATCTTAGAATAGAGAGGCATGACTGATTTCTTCTCGTTCATATACTGCCCGAAAAACGTCCCGATAAGGATAAGGGCCCGGACAAAGAAGAAAATGAGTAATACGATAACCGGTACGAGCAGACCGGTTGAAATCCAATAAAGGATGTTGGAAATTATATTCATTGCAGTTTAGAAATTTTTTAAGTAGCTACGAAGAATAAATGCACATATGTGAGATTCTTAAAAAAACATACTAACATTTATTCTTCGTAGCTACTTACTTATGAAATATCGGTTAATAATGAGTCCGGAGAGAAATCCGGCAAGAAGAATCAGGGATACCCCGACAAGTGCATTCCACTCTACTTCGGAGGTTCCGGCGGCAGCCGTACGTCCGTTGACGGTGGCCACGATGCCGAGCGCCGCGATAATAAGGTTCACCATAAATATCATTTCAAGCCTGATATCCCGTTCCGGAATCAGGAATCTGATAGCTGTGGCAAGAAGAGGCACGCAAATGACCAAGGCAATTGCCGTTACCCACGCGGTAGTCGCGAAATCAACCCCGGTAAAAGTGAAAATCAACTCGGTAAGAAGCGCGAACAGAGTAGGGAATATCAACAAGCCCGGAATCCATAGGGTGATATTGTATATGATCCGTTCGGTTTTCGAAAGCGATTCGACAAACGATTTGGCTGCCAGAATACAAAAACAGATCTGAAACGCCACGTCTACTGTAAGCACTACGGATGTGTCAAGCATGAGTTCAGGTTGCGATAGCCACTCCTGAATCTGGGTTTTGGACTGAGACGACGCACCATCGTAGGCAAGTATGATAAACAGCGCTGAAATCAAGACTGTCGCGATTATTCCCCATCTGCCGTGAAAGGTCAGTTTCAGTATGAAACTGAAACCGACCATCAGCATTATTATCAACACTACTATTTCCATTATTCACCTGAATTGTTACGACGTCTGCGAATAAGGAACAACAATCCGATTACGGCTATCACGACCACGACGGCCACTACAATTCCATTGATATGGTTGGTTGTCGTAGCAGTCTGGTCGAGACTCTCTTTTTTCATGACGGTGCCGTCATTATCGGAGATTTCCTCGGCTCTGGCCTTTGCGACAGCCTTATTGTATTCCGAGGCGACAGCGGGATTCGCTTTGTCGGATATGAAGTCTCTGAGCTTGGGATTGTCGCATACAAAACCTGTGCAGGCGGCTCCATACTCCTTTATGACTTCCGCATGCAGATTCGCCATGGCGGATACCTGTTCCGGAGTCGCGTTCCAAAGGCCCTTGCGTACTGTCTCGAGCATAACGGCCGTCATTTCCTGAAGAGCGGCGGGATTCTTGTCCTTGAAATACTCTTTGGTCCCGAGATTATGTTTGTCGGCGATATACGTGTCATAGATTCCGTCCCAGAGTTCCTTGTCGATCGCCTGGGGTTTCATTACATTCCACCCATATGTGTTGGTGATTACCTCCGCTATGTTGGCGGCATCGCCCGCACCTCCTTTCATTTTCTCTTTAATATAGGAGGGATTGAGTATGGTTGTCCTGCTTTCCACTCCGATGGCCTCCTTGACTTCCTGCATCCTGACGTTATTGCGGTTGCGGTAGTCGCTCAGGTATGCTTCGGGATCCTTGCCGGTTACATTCCTGACAGCGAGATTCATGCCACCCATGAATTCATATACATGGTCGAGGCTCAATGCTCCCCAGGTATTGCTCTGCCGGGGCTGCACGACAACATCGGTACGGGTGAGAGCTGCCTCGAAGGCATATTGACGCACCTGTTCCCATTGCTGTTCGCTGTCGTAAATCGCTCCCATATTGTTGAGATATGTGGCCGCGAGCTCGCTTTCATCTTCCCAACGGTCGCCCGCTTCGACCATACTCTGAATGCCGGTGCCGTAGTTGCCGTTAACGCCGCCGAATACTCTCGATGTAGCCAGTTCGCGGGCCTCTTTCGGCGACACACCCTTGTTTACCAGATGTTCTTCAGATTCTTTCACACCTTCGGCCACATAGTTCGGATACCGGTCATCGCGCGCTTCGGCAGCCATCTTCACCGCTCTGCCGATCAGGAAAAGTCGGGATGCGGCAAGATCGCGCAATTGTCCGGAAGTCTGGACCACTACATCGACACGGGGACGTCCGAGTTCTTCGGATGGAATCAGACGTAAGTCGGTAACCCTGCCAAAGGAATCCCTTACAGGTTCCACTCCAAGCATATATAGTATCTGGGCTATTGTCGCACCCTCGGTTTCGATAAATTCACTGCTCCAGAGGGTATAACTTACTTTTCTCGGAATCGAATCGCCATGGGCATTGCGATACATTCTGATTGTTTCATCGGCCAAATCCTTGCCTTTCTCCCATGCCATGAGTGAGGGAGTTTCTTCGGCATTGACTGCAAACATGTTGCGTCCGGTAGGAAGGATTCCGGGATTGAGCACAGGGTCTCCTCCCGATGTCGGAGGAATGTATCCGCCGGCGAGGGCATTAAGAATACTCTTTATTTCATTGGACGGACTCATTCTGAGAGATCGGCGGTAAGCATCTATATTGGTGATAGCGCGTTCGACCTCTCCGACAGCCGTGGCGAATTCCAGTTCCTTTTTCGAATACTCCGGTTTCTTCATAGCGGGATGACCGTGTCCGGAAGGTTTTCCTCCGTGAGGAGTGACGTTTTTCCGCTTCATCGCGGCTTCCATCTTCTTAATGGCATCTTCATCGGCACCCATTTTGCGGGCCATCTCCACGGCTTTTTCCGGCGACATGCCCGGAATCATGCCATGTTTCTTCTTGGTTTCAAGACGCTCGGAAATTTTGGAAGTCTTTCTTTCTCCCGACGGCATCATGGAGCCCATTACCATCATACGCGACAGCATGTCTTTCGATCCTTCGATTGCCCGATTGATTTTACGCGCGCTGTCAAGTTCGGACTTTGTAATGCCGGCAATGCGGCATATATCCGCATCGTTCGCGGCGACACCCTTCCTTACAATCTGTTTGGCACGTTCCCTCCAGTCTCTGAGATTACCCCCTTTGAGTTTCTGCAGGCTGAAGGCAAGAGGCTCGACCGACATGGCCTCGACAGTGGAATTGATATGGGAATCCGAGTATGGCACGCCCATGACATACAGGGCTCCTGTAATCTTTTCGTTGGCAAGCTCTTCTGCGAAATTCTCAATTCTTGAAATTACTTCCGGCGTGAATTCCTGAGTGCTGTCGATACGCAATTCCCGGTGAATCCCGAGTTCAAGGGTATATTTTTTCACGAGTCGTGATACGCGTTTGGAGTCTTTCTCCGTTTTGGCACGGTTGTACTCGTTTATAGCGTCTGAAAGGTTCTTGTAAATACCCCTTACATTGCTTTCCATGAATGGAGGAGTAAGATAATTCACAATTCCGGCATAGCTCCTTCTTTTAGCCATCATGGCTTCTCCTACATTCGACGTGGAGTAGACATATACGTGCGGCATGGTTCCCACAAGGCGATCAGGCCAGTCAGTGCTGCCCAAAGCGGCCTGCTTGCGGGGTGTGAACTCCAGCGAACCGTGTGCGCCGAAATGCATTAGCGCGTCAGCCCCGAATCCATGTCGGACCCATAGGTAGGCCGCTACATAATTATGTGGAGGTGCGGCATTAGTACCGTGCACGATTTTGAAATCATCGTCTCCGAGACCGGCGGCCGGCTGAGGTATCAAGACCACATTGCCGAATCTCAGACTGGCCAAAGCTGCGTTCCCCGATTTATCTTTTAACCCATGTCCGGGAAATTCCCCGTCTAATGCATCTATTTCCTTTCTCATTTCGGGCGAGAAGGATTCGGCACACCATCTGTCGTATTCTTTCCGCGAAATAAGCTGAGGTTTGTGGCGAGCGACGAAATCGGCCTGGGCACCTATGGCGTAATCATTGAAAATCTTACCGTTCTCAGAGATGAGTTTCTCGAATTCCACAGCGTTGGCAGGCAGATTGTCGATTGTATAACCCTCTTTTTTCAGACTTGATAAAAGATTATACAATGAGGGTGCCACCTCCATTCCTTCGGCTACCAAAGCGCTCTGCCCCGGACCTTTGAAATAGAAAATGGCCAGTTTCTTATCCTTGTTGGCTTTCCCTCTCAGACTTATATAATTGTTGACGGTGGCTACAAACTCATCGACCCTGCCGGGAATGGCCTCGACATAAGGCAAGCCGTCGTCTCCCTTGAAGTGGGCGAATAATGTAAAGGGACGGATGGCACCGTCGATCTCAGGAGTTACTATGCTCTGCGACATGAATCCTCCGCTCATGCCCATCTTATCTTCCATCCATTCATCATAGTCGCGATTGGCGTTGACCGGTGAGAACAGAGGTACGTTTTTGGCTTCAAGCCAACGCACCGCCTCGTCGCCTATTCTTCCGTGGGCCATATTGATCACGGCATCGCATGATATCGAGTCGGCGTGCCCCTTTGAAATGAATGTCTGTATCACATTCACGGGGTAGACTATATTTCCGCTCTTTTCCAGTTTCATCACAAGGCTGTCGGGTACGCCCATCTGACCTGTGAGTATGATCTTTGGGGCGGAATCGCTCCATTTGTTATTCTTTTTCAGCCAGTTCTCATATTCCCCTACCGACGGGAAATTAAGATTATCCGATTCGGAAGGATAATACAGAAGGGATGAGGATGGTGTTACGGGGTCTCCGGGAAGGTTAACAAAGAGCTTTTTACCGTCGATGAATTTCCTGACATACTCCAGCATATTCCTATAATTGGATCTGCCACCCGCAAGATATTGCCTGAGGAATTCATTGTCGATAGAATCTACCGAAACAATCTGATTCTGAGGATTGGTAGCCGCCGTGGTAAGTACCGGGGTGCCATTTTCGGCGGCTGAAACAAGCTGTTGCCGTTGTTCGTCGGTAATGCGCAGGCCCATCCCGTTGACAAATACTATATCGTATTTGTCTGCCTTATCCATCTCCTCTATTCCAAGTTCGTGGATTTTGACAAACGAATTATCATTGGATTTGGAAATCTGACCTAAGGTAATAGCCTGATAGTTCACAAATGCGATATTTGTCGGAGAGGCGAACCTGTTCCATAGAATAATGCCTGCGCCGATTACTACGGCGCAGACAATGGCAAATAAAATGAACTTCCGTTTTTTCATTTTTTATCAACTACTTAAAAAAGTCATCGATATTCAGCGAAAGACCGACCGACCATGTGCGGCCTATAGTCGGGGCTGAATTCCAATAATAGACTTTTGGCTTATAGTTAAAGAGATTCTCTATTATGAAATTTATATTTATTCCTTTCCACACCCTCTGCTGTAAGGTGAATTTCCATAGCGAATATGCTCCGTCGGTCTCATATTTGCTGACGGGTTTCGAAAGATAGCGTCCGGAAATTCCTGCGTAAATTTTATAATTGCTGCAGATTTGTCTGTCATAGTCGATTCTCCAGGTCGCGGAATGAGGCCTTGGTTGGGTGAATTGGGAATCGACCGTGTGGCCCGATGTATGCATATAATTGTAGCTTACAGATGCTCCCAGTCCGAAATTTGTTCTGTAGCGGGCATTTACATCCATACCCATCACTCTTACGCCATCTTCATTAGTATAGATGGCACCTTCCTCGAGTTCCGCATTCCCCGGGAAATCGGTAGTTGTTATCCTGCTGTTGTAATAGTTGTAATATCCCGATACGGTCGCGCTGTATGAGCCGGCCAGAAACGATCCCCTCACATTGCCGTTCCTCTCGAGAGCGACATTGAAATTATGGCTACGTTCCGGCTTAAGGTCGGGATTACCGTAGATCATCTGGATTCTCGCCATATCGAAACACATGTACATCTCTTTCAGCGTGGGGGCCCTGAACCCTCCGGAATAGGAGGCGCGGATAGATAGAAACTTGAGTTTGAACATCGCGGCGAGCCGGGAAGTGAGGGCATTATTGTCGGATTCCGAAAAATAGTCGTCCCGTACGGAAGCTAAAATGTTAAGCCATGACAAAGGGTTGTAGTCGAATTGCACGAATGCGTCGATGGAAGACTGAGAATGACTTTCATTGTCGACGAACTGGTATGTGGTAAGATAGTCGTGCATGTAGTCGGCGCCGACAGTCAATCCATTGGCACCCCAGAATTTGTTATACAGTCCGTGAACTATATGCTGACGGTTGCTATAATCATGGTTATGGGTTCTCTCTCCACCTACATAACGGGCCTTGTCGTACTGGTCGTAACTGTAGGAAAGCTCAAGATTCTGACTGCTGTCGATATTCCATACGCTACGCAGACCGGCACTGTAATCATGATAATGGTCATCGTAATTGGAACGGTTGCTCACTCGGGAAAAATATCCTCCGCGCGCTATGAACCGCAGTTTGTCGCTGGCGTTGAATATCAGACGCTCCTTTATATTTAAAGTATTGCCTCCGTAAATGTTATGAATCTTTGATTCAGTGTCGAAAATGTCGGTCAGTTTTACCGTTTCAGAAGTAGTATACTGAACAGAGGTATTCGAGTTCCATCTATACGCGTTGAAGCTTATCTCACCTCCTCCGCGCCACTCGTTTCCCATGCTTCTGTATCGGGAATTGACATTTACATGCCAAGGATCGTTGTTTTCCTTGGTAATCAGATTGACGACTCCCCCTACGGCATTGGCTCCATATAAGGCGGAAGAGGCGCCCTTGACGATTTCTACCTGACCTACATTCTCAAGATTGAGCCTGTTGTAATCGACATTGTCCATGGTCTCACCGGCAAGTCGCTCGCCGTCTACAAGAAACAAAATCGCGTTTCCACCGAAACCGCTCATGTTCAATGACGTTTCCTGGCTCATCGCATATCCGAATTCCAATCCGGGCAATTCTTCAGTCAGCAGGTCCTGTATATTCGTAGCGTCGGTTTTTGTGATTTCGTCAGAAGAAATCAACCTGGTCACCACGGGTACGTCTTTAAGTGATTTGGGAGTCCGTGTCGCGGTAACCACGACCTCGCTAAGCGATGTCTGGTCAGGTTTCATTCTAAGAATGTTTTCCTTAGACGAGCCTGTAGACCTGATTATAGCCGAGCTTGGGGTGAACCCTACATAATTGACAGTGATACCTACGGAAGATTTATCCGGCAGGTCGAAGGCGAAAGCCCCATCTTCATCAGACACGAATGATTTCTTACCGCCGTTTATACGGACAACCGCCCCCATAAGCGGACTCCCTGTCTCATCAAGTACCTTGCCGATAAATGTATCGGCAAGGACTGTGAGCGGAGACAGAAGTCCGAAGATTATAACTGGGTAACATCTCAGACTTCTTTTCATGTAGCGTTTACTTTTTTGGAGCGGTGAAAGTGCAAATCATAGGCATGGGCATCGCGCCATACTGAAGATTGAATTTGATGGTGAGGGTGTTGCCTTCAAACGAACCCTGCATTGTGCCGGAATAAGTCTTGCCGTCGGTTGTCCCCTGGAACTCTGTGGCCGCCAAAGAATATTTGCCGTCCTTACCCGAGACCTTGACTCCGGTAACACTTATTTCAGGTACTTTCATAGGAGGATTTCCGAACGGAGAGATCTTGACGTTGACAGTCGCGTCATCCGTAGACGTTACCGTAAAGGTCATATCCTCGAAAACTGATTCGCTTCCCATTACAGAGCAAGTCATGTTGCCGTTGTAAGTTCCCGCCACACTGTTGGCGGCCTGAACCGTAGGCACCTCTTGCTCGTTTTCAGGTTCATCATCATTATCGGAACAGGAAGCCATACCTGCCACGAGTCCGAGGCACAGCGCCAAGGTTGTAAAAATGGTTTTAAATCTTTTCATGTTGTTTGTTGTTTCTTGTTTATGATTTTTATGTCTGCGGTGAATGATAAGTCCCGAAACGAGAACTGTGATAAATATGGCTCCGGCCATAAATATGAAAAGAGAGGAGAGCGGACCGAGTATCGGATTGTAGCACCTGCCTACGTGAAGTTCAAGGGCGAAATTCCACAGCGACATAGGCTGGTGTCTGAGGATGTCGGGCGTGGGAAGAGGCTCGCTGCTTCCTTTTGCATAATCGAATACTATGCCGCTGTTCGCGCCGAGGTCCTTGGAATAGCCGGAAACCAGATGGTCGGAAGTGGGACGGCCGGCTTTGGCGGTCTCAAGATTCTTTTGTGTGAAATAATCTTTTACGGTCCCTTGTCTTGGATTCCAGAGGTACATTCCGCTGAACGATCCGATAAGCCATTCTCCTGAGTCTAATGGCTCGAAAACATTTATTCCCATAGGACTGACCGGTGGAATAATCCCGGATTCAATCTTCAAAGGAACATTCCCGAATGTCTCATCGGCAGTGATAAAGCCTTCAGAAGTGGAGATAAGCCAGTTGTCGTCAGTCTCATTCCATCGGATTCCCCTTAATTTATCATGCCATACATTATCCGAATCAAGCTGACTGCCGGGAAGCGGAGATGTCTTAGCAATAACAAAAGGAATCATCAGGGGAGGTCGGAGACACATTCCCGTAAAGCATATCAGTATGGTGAAGATTATGGTAATGTACCCGATCTTGTCATGCCATTTGAAATTCCATTTAAACAGCCGCGCTTTGGATAACCGTTTTGCCGGTGCCTCTCTTTTAATTAAAGATGGGATTATAAACAGGATAATTCCGGTTATGCAAAGGGATATCAGAACAATAGCCAGGAGATCGACTATTATCCGTCCGGTAAGCCCGAACAATTCCCCGCTGTGCAACATCCACAATGTTTTGAACATCGACACCTTATGCGAGTATTCCTCCGGTTTCTTAAGTTCGATTCTTGAAAAACCTCCGTCAGATAGGGGATATACCGCCGATCGGGTAAGAACCACAACTGAAGTATAGTCTTTATTCAGGGTTATGTCTGCGATTCTCTCTTTGCAGTCAGGCAACTGTATGTCTACCCATTTCAATCCATTATGTCGATATAGCCCGAATTGAGTCACACACCACAGGGTCCCATCTTTCGTTTTGACGACATTCCGTACATTTCTGTTGTCTGGTCCCTCCGGAATTCCGGAATTGAAGTCGGTAAAGGATGAGAATTCCTTATCAGTACGCCATAATCCTGAGTTACCGAAAGCGATTATGCCATTGTTGAAAGGTGTGGTCCCTTTGATTATGCCGTTATTGAAGTTTTCTATATGATATTCAGACGGCATTATGCCTCGGGATGCTGAAAACGATGAAAACAAAGACCTGTGGTTCAGTATCAGACCGGATATGCAGAATATCAAGATAATTATTGACGTCAGCAATCCGATCCATTTGTGGATAACGGAACTTACAGGCTTGTGTTTCTTAGTTTTCATAGACGGATTCATCGCACACTCTAAACACATTTTAAATCTGATGCAAAATTACAGCCAGAGCCAAAGGCCGTCAATACCCTTGATAAATGATAATATTAACTGCTGAATAGCCTGTTTCTTGTAAAAATGCTTGTGTATACCTATGTAAATCGTCTTTTTTGAGTATTGCCGAAATAACAATCAATAATTAATTTTACATGGGGAAATTTATCCGTATCATTAGGTATGTGAATAGTCCCTTTTTATTTAATTTACTGCCTTTCCATTTGCAATCACAACATTATAAGGAACGTGGTCATCCGTCGTAAATCGGATGACCACGTTCCTTATAATGTTGCTGTATTTCCCGATGTGCGTTATGGTTTGTCGGTTACCACTTCACTGGCTCCGTGAGGATATTGCCGTCTGTCGCGTCTTCGGCTGTGAACGAGTTGCCGCGATACTGCACGCAGAGCATGACGAGAGGTTCCGAGCCGTTGTTACGCACGCTGCGACGTCCGTCGGGAGCTACCCGGACAACGCTGCCTTCTTCCACTGGAAAGACATTCCCGTCAACCTGAAATTCACCTTTGCCGCTGAGGAAGAAATAGAGTTCCTCGTGGTGCTTGTGAGTATGGAGGAAGCCGGTTTCCTGACCGGGAGCGAAAACTTGGAATGAGAACTCCCCTCCGGTGGCGCCTAACGCCTGACCACCGAATACTTTTCCCGGTATCTTGACCTCAGGTCCGAGTTCGAGAAGATAATCTTTGATGTCGGAGAGTTTGCCGAAGTTTGCGGCGCTGAAATTAGCGCCATTTTCTATTGTCTGAATCTGTTTCATATTTGTGGTTTTGTTTACGTATCGCAAAGTTACAATGATAATATTTGTATGTCAAGAAGTTATATTTTTAGCCTATAGTAACCTTTTTCTCAGTTTTGCTGATTCTCAGAGAGAAAAAATTTGCAACTGTCGAAATAAAAATAGATTGACCACCGGATAGTATATAGCTTAATTGTATATTATGATAAATTATTAACTTTGTAAATAAAATAACTATACCGAATAAAAGTAACTATACCGAATAAAAGTAACTATACCGAAATATGAGAAGGAAAGAAGAGATAGGGTCCATAATAGAGATGTGTCCCGTAAGAAATGTGATTGCCCGTTTTGGAAACAAGTGGGCACTTCTGACGGTGCTTATAATAGGTGAGCAGGGAGTGGTGAGATTCAATGAACTTGGTCGTCTGATTCCTGATGTGTCTTCAAGAGTGCTTTCCTCTACCTTGCGTACGCTTGAGGCTGACGGGTTTATAGACCGGAAAGTATATGCGGTCGTGCCGCCGAAGGTTGAATATAGACTAACGGATGTAGGTAAATCGCTTCTCCCTCTGATACAGCAGCTCACCGAATGGGCACAGACAAACATGAAGAAAGTCGTGAATCACCGCAAGGAATATGAAACACAGGAAAAAGGAGCGTAAAACACTGAAAAGGTCCTTATGATTATGGCAAAGGTATGTTTTTTAAATTAAAGTGCTAAAAGTAAACATACTCTACGAATAAATGCACATGTGAGAGTGTTTTTGAGGAATTACCGTAAGTTGAGGATGTAGCTTGTAGGGCTAAACTGCTGATGAAACTTGACGGAAATCTATTATGTGGGGGCGAAACCAAGCTTGCTTGGTCTATGCTGACTGTATGGGTTTATCCTACAGTAAAGCATCCGAAATACCATTTCCATTTAAGCAGTTGGTCAAATTGAACGTATATAGCATATGTAGATTCTTCAAGCGTCGCACAGGACGCACCCCGAAGGAATACAGGTCAATCGCTGCAAATTGACAACCGGATTATAAACACAAAACATATATGACAATGAGGCATGAAATCTTTGACAGGGATGTGCGCGGCGAGATGGTATCGCCTAATGATCCCGGCTATGACCTGCTGATAACCGATATCTTCGACACGATGAAGACAGCCACTGAGATGAACACCGGCTACCGCACACCGGAGGAAGTCCACGAGTTCATGAGGCGTATACTCGACAAGCCTCTTGACGAGTCAACCACCGTGCTTCCACCTCTCTATATCGACTACGGCAAGCCCGTGACTATCGGCAAACGGTGCTTCATCCAGCAGTGCTGTACCTTCTTCGGTCGCGGAGGCATCGAAATCGGCGACGATGTTTTCATCGGACCCAAATGTAACCTTATTACCATCAACCACGATGTCAACCCTGACAACCGCAGCGCGACCTATGGCAAGCCCATAAAGATTGAGGATAAAGTATGGCTCGGCATCAACGCCACCGTTCTTCCCGGCGTCTCCCTCGGCTACGGCTGCATAGTCGGAGCCAATTCAGTTGTCACAAAGGATGTTCCGCCCATGACAATCGTTGCCGGGAATCCGGCACGCATCATCAAGAAAATTGAGCTGTAGTTGATCCACGGAACGCCATTAGGCCATTATTTCCAAAAGCCAAGAGATGTTTTTCCCAAGATTCTTCATTGTTTCGACACCTTCACTGTCTTTTAATGCGTCTCCCGGCAGTTTCCCATAGGCTACATTCCAATAAGTAGAGCCGACAACAAACATTTCTTTATTAACGGTTCCTTGCCGATTATGTAGGCAAGTGCGACCGTATCTTCAAATGCGGCGACCAAACGAGCTGCCGAATGGGAGAACCGTTATAATGCCGAACATAACCGGACGAAGGAGCTGCACCGCTTGGCATATCCCGAACGATACCGCCTGTCATCAGGTGCGGAGCTTGTCAGCGGCTGGATTCCCAACCATATATACCTCAGTCTGTCAATCATGACCCTGTTTCATGGCAACGAGTTCAAGAACACCTCTTATAATCTTCCCCAGAATTTTCTTGACAAGTACGACAGCCGCGCGATCACTCTTCATGAACGTGATCACTCTTCATGAATTGGTCAACGAACTGTTTGAGCCGTGGGAGCAAGTTGATGAATCTCAACACAGCCTTCTCGCCATAGTACTTCAGACCGCAGCCGGAGGAATTCCGGCAACGCATGTCGGCACCGGCGCAGGCGGTTCCTCTTCCGATTTGCCTTGGAACGATAACGACAAGAACAAATTCCAAAAAACGAAGTTCAAAGGACGGCGATAAGGAAGTTTGGAGTCGTATGAATACTACTGAAAATATTCAGTTAATTATATAGGATTACAGGAGAATATTAAACAGATACCCTGAGATTACAGCCGTCAGGAATATTACAGCGACAATCATGGCGACAAGTTTCTTTTTGAAGATACTTGCAAGCATCGACATTTCCGGAATTGCCATGCCTGCGCCACCGATAACAAGTGCTATCACAGCCCCGATACTCATGCCTTTGCCCATCAATGCTACGCCGATAGGAATTGCGGTTTCAGCCCGGATATAAAGTGGTACACCAATGATAGCGGCTACAGATACAGCAAACGGATTATCGTAACCTGCGATTTTCAGAACCCAATCGCTCGGCATATAGCCGTAAATCACGGCTCCCAAAGCAACGCCGATAATAAGATACCAGAAAATCGGGCGAAGCGTGTCCCATCCGGCACGAAGTGCTATGGCTATCTTCTGACTCCATGGAAGTTTCTTCGGCTCAATAGGTTTTTCGTTTGTGGAACAACAGGACTGTTTTTTCAGTTTTATGTTTTTGACATATTTCTGCGCATCGACCTTTTGCAATCCCCAGCCGAATAACACGGCGCAGAGGAAAGCGATCGACACATATATGAGCATGGCTTTGATTCCAACCAGTGCTCCCAACATCGCTATTATAATGGGATTGAGTAACGGGGAGGAAATAAGGAATGACATCGTGGCTCCAAATGGCACACCGGCGTTAAGGAAACCAACTGTCATGGGCAGCGTGGAACAGGCGCAGAAAGGTGTGAGCGCACCGAATCCGGCAGCTATCACATTCCCGAAGAAGCCTGCTTTTTCAATTTTCTTGCTGATTTTTTCCTGCGGAATATACATAAGTATGATTTCTACAAGTGCAGTGATTACGATGAACAATACAACAAGCTCAACCGTGATGTAGCAGAAATACCAGAGGGTATCGAGTAGAGTGTTCATACTGTTTTAGAAGATATAACCATAAACCCAGCCTGAAATGGTGGCCATTGCAATTACAAGAGCGACATATATCACGGTCTTTTTCGTACCCATCACACTTCTTATGACAAGCATATTCGGAAGCGACAGTGAGGGTCCGGCAAGCAGCAGCGCAAGAGCAGGCCCCTTACCCATGCCGGAAGCAAGCAATCCTTGAATAATCGGCACTTCGGTGAGAGTGGCGAAATACATAAATGCACCTGTGAAACTTGCGAAGAAGTTTGATAGTAACGAATTGCCGCCGACTGCCCATTCAACCCAGCTATTTGGAATAATACCGGGTAGTTCTATACCGTCATGCGTTGAACCGAGCAGGAATCCCGCTGTCAATACTCCGACTGCAAGCAACGGTAGTATCAGCTTGGCGAATCCCCATGAAGACAACGCCCATTCGCGGTTTTCATCATCGTTTTTATCGCATAACAATATGATTGCAAGCACAACGACAGAAACTATCATAGGCACAAGGGGAGCCAGTTTCGCATCGGGAATGAAAACATTGGCGAGGAAAGCCGATACAGCTACCGCGATTGCTC
>ERZ836877.2212-NODE-2212-length-26110-cov-3.498714_pt1 | contig 26110 bp, 16 predicted proteins | sample MGYA00519469_ERZ836877 | MGnify/ENA primary metagenome ERZ836877 (study PRJEB31850, sample SAMEA3708809) | human gut metagenome | biome: human gut; feature: human-associated habitat; material: faeces | place: China | collected 2014 ... | reverse complement strand
CGCACGATTCTCTCCACATCCGGCATTTTGAACCCGATTCGCCGCGCAAACGCGATTGCCGCAGGCGGTCAGCAGCCGCTGGACTTCCTGCTGGGCTATCCGCAGGTGCATGAGAATTGGAAGTCACTGACGGCGGAGAATTTCGCATTTCCCGGCTGGACGGGCGGACGCAGTGTCGACTGGAAAGGCTTCATCGAATGCGACAAGATGGAGCATCACACGAAGCCAACGTTCTTCTGGACGGAGACGGGCAAGAAAATTAACGGGCGCGAGGCGGAATATTTCGAGCGCATCTGCGATCTCTGCGAAGCACAGGGAATTCAAATCATCCTGATTTCGTATCCAAGCCCGGATTACGAAAATGAGCATATGTATATCTGTACGCTGCGAAAGATGGCGGAGAAACGCGGCATTCCGCTGCTGAATTTCAACAATCCGAAGGGGCGCTTCGGCATTCGGTACAGCAGCGATTTCGCGGATTGGCAGCACCTCAATGTGAAGGGCAGCATCAAGCTGTCGCTGCGAATTGGCGAATATCTGGAAGAAAATTACGACCTGACAGACCATCGCGGCGATCCGCAGTACGATTCCTGGCAGCGCTGTCTGGAAGAATGGCAAGCGGCGTATCCGGAAATGGCAAACATGATTCGCAATGAAACGGAGGAAAAATAACGATGAAACGAAGCGTTCTTGACTATTTGGAGAACACCGCAAAGCGCTGCCCGGAGCGTTTGGCATGGGATGCCTCGGCATCGTTCACGTTCGGGCAGTGGTGGGACGCGGCGCAGCGGATTGCATCTTCGCTGAGCAGCCGGTGCGCGCGGAATACGCCGGTTGCAGTGCTGATGAACCCGCGCAGCGCCGAATGTGTGAAGGTATTCTTCGGCGTGTGGGCAGCGGGGTGCTTCTATGCGCCGCTTGACCCGATGCTGCCGCCGGAGCGACTGAAGCTCATCATGCAGAATTTGCAGCCAACGGCGATTGTCTATGATGAAGAAAGCCACGCGAAAGCGGAAGCTGTCTGCCCGGACGGGTGCGAATGCGTGCTGTGGTCGGACGCGGCGCAGTCGCCCGTGGACGCGGATAAGCTGGCACAAATCCGGCAGACCGTGACGCCGGACCACCTTGCCGCGATTCTCTACACCAGCGGCTCGACGGGCATTCCGAAGGGCGTCGCGCATACGCAGGGGTCGCTTATGGCGTACACCGAAGAGACGATTGAACGCTATCAATTCACCGAGAACACTGTTTTCGGCAATCAGTCGCCATTCTTCTACGCCAATTCGATTATCGACATTTTCCCGCCCGCGCTGCTTGGCGCCAAGGCGTGTATGATTCCCGCGACGGCGCTGTCGTTCCCGAAAACGCTGGTGAATTACCTGCGGCAGAAGGGCATCACGGAGCTGACGATGACGCCATCGAGTTTCGTGCAGGTGGCAAACAGTGGCGTGCTGACGGAAAATTGCCTGCCGGAGCTTGAATACATGATTATGTCCGGCGAAGTGATGCCGTGGGCGCAGTTGGCCGTCTGGATGAACGCCGCGCCGAAGGGTCATGCGTGGAATTTCTACGGCAGCACGGAGATGTTCAGCGTGTCCGTCGGGAAAGTCGAGGGCAATTACGAGGCGGGACAGCTGATTCCGGTCGGAAAGCCATTCCCGACGGTGAAAATCCGCTTCATGACCGATGATGGGCAAGCTGCCGCACCGGGCGAAGCAGGGGAGATGTACGTCTCGTCGCCGATGGTGTCGCAGGCGTATTACCGCGACGAGGAGCGGAGCCGCGCGGTCTATGTTGCTGACCCGCTGGGGCAGGAGCCGGGCGTCTGGTTCCGTTCGGGCGACTATGGCTTCCTCGACGCGCAGGGACGGCTGAACGTGCTGGGACGCAAGGACAGCATGGTCAAGCACCATGGTTACCGCATGGAGCTGGGAGAAGTCGAAGCGGCGCTGCGGAGCATTCTCGGCTGTCTGGAAGCGTGCTGTCTGCTTGACAAGGAACAGGATGTACTGTGGGCATTTGCTGCGGGCAACTTGACGGAAAAGGCGCTCATGGATGCGCTGAAAACGAAGCTGGCGCGCTATATGCTGCCGGATAAAATCGTCCTGCTGCCGGAGCTGCCGCATACGGCGAACATGAAAATCGATCGCCAGACGCTGCGGAAGCGGATGACCGAACAAGGTTGACGTATGCTGAATATTGCAGGAAAAAGACTGGATTTCCTGCTTGACTTGCATCCGCCCCGCTTGCTGGGAAAACGGACGACGATCCTGCGAATAACCAAATAGGACAATTACTTTTTCTTTGCATTGATAATACGGAAGAAAAAATGCCAAATCCGTAGAAAATGGGGAGAAACGTGTCTGTGCTGAATATTCCAAATGAACGGACTGGATTTTCCCTTTACCCTTTTTGTGGTTCTGATTATAATGATAATCAAGAGGTCGGCGCAAGGAACCCTGACAAAGAGAGGGAGGGTAGCAATCAGGAAGCAGGGATCTTGCCGACAGAGCGTAAAGGTTTCTTGGAAGGAAAGGAGTATTTTCATGAAGAAAAAGTTATCCCTGTTGGTCGCATTGACGATGATGCTGGGTTCAATGGCTGGCTTGGCAGAAGAAGCGCAGCAAGGCCCGACAGAAGCGGAACTGCTGGCGCAGCCGTGCGAGTTCTCCCTGATTGAAGCCAATGGCGAACAGCCCCGCTTGACTTACATCGAGGGTGTCACCCCGATTCTGGAAGTGGATGGCTACAAGTTCAAGGACATGAACAAGAACGGAAAGCTTGATCCCTACGAGGACTGGCGTCTGGACACCGAAACCCGTGTGAATGACCTGATCAGCCAGATGACCCCCGAAGAAGAAGCGGGTCTGCTGTTCTGCGTCAGCGCGAATCTCGAAACAGCGCGCTCCCTGATTCCGGATTTCAACCTGACCTGTATGCTGTTCAACCTGAACGGCACGCCGGACAACGTCGTCAGCACGCTGAACAACCTGCAGGCTGCGGCGGAAAAGGAACGCCTGGGCGTCCCGATGATTTTCACCTCTGACCGTGAGTTCAACGCTTGGGGCGGCTACATCGACAAGGCGCACATCGCCTACGGCACCGCCAATGACCCCGAACTGGCGTACAAGCTCTCCAACATCTACGGCAAGGCGATGGTTGCGGTCGGCATCCATGTGACCTTCGAGCCCTACGCGAACGAAATCGGCGCGCAGTATGGCGAGAACCCCGAACACATCGCGAACATCGTTTATCAGGAAGTAAAGGGCATGGAAGACGCTGGATTCGCGTCCTGCGTCAAGCACTGGATCGGCCGCGGCGGCGACTCCAACTTCGGCAAAGCCCGCTCTGTGGCGCAGAACTTCGACAACTGGATGGTTGGCTGGAAGGCTGCGCTGGCTGGCGGCAACGAATGGGTCATGACCAACTGCGGCGGCACGGGCATCACCAATACCACCGACGTCAAGTGGGACTCCGTGACCATGAGCTACCTGCGTGATACCCTTGGCTTCGACGGCATCGTCGTGACCGACTGGTGGGCGCTGGGTATGCGTCAGCAGGTTTCCGGCGTCACCAACGAGGGCGTGGAACTGTCCGAGCAGACGGGCCGTTGGCTGTACAACGAAGCCCTGAAGAACGGCACCGACATGTTCGGCGCTGGCGGCATCAAGCATGGCGAAGAAATCAGCGAAAACACCATGTGGAACTGGCCGGACTGCATCGTGAATGGCCTGAAGGAAGGCGACGTGGAGAAGCAGTGGGTTGACCGCTCTGCCGCGCGCATCCTGAAGTTCAAGTTTGAAAAGGGTTTGTTCGAGAATCCCTACCGCGTGATGGACGAGGCGCTGGCTGTCGTCGCGAGCCCCGAATGGATCGCGAACCGCACTGCAATCCACACCAACGAAGACCTGCGCGCTGCGCGTACTGCGGAAGAAGTCGAGCTGGCTGAAAAGCTGCAGGCGAAGTCCGCTGTGCTGGTGAAGAACGACAACGGCCTGCTGCCGCTGGCGAAGGGCACCAAGGTTTATATCGAAGCCTCTGCTTCTGATACGCTTGATCACTATAAGACCTACCTGAACAACTTCGGCACCGTTGTGGAAAACCTCGAAGATGCGGATGTTGCGATTGGCTACTTCAACTCTGTTGACGACGCGGCCGAACTGTTCGTGGAAGACGCGCAGGACGCTGGCAAGCCCATCATCCTGACCATGGTCAACAAGGTGACGGAATACGAACTCAAGAACGCGAACGCTGTGATGTACATTCCGTACAGCCAGAAGCCTGACCATGGCTCCGGCGAAGCGGGCTTCATCTACGGTACCGAACCTTGGATTTATGCTGACCTGATCTTCGGCGAACGTCAGCCTGAAGGCATCATCCAGAAGGAACAGGCTCGCAACAACTGGAGCGACGCGGCTCAATGGAAGGATCTTGCGGGCGATCAGGGCGCTTCCAACTACGTCCGTCTGCTGGTTCAGGCGCTGATGGAAGACGACCCGAACCACGCTTCCCCGAACAACTTCGGTGATCCGCTGGTGGTTTACAACTACTCCATGCGCTATGGCCAGAAGGGCGACTTCCAGTACTCCTGCCTGATTCTCCCGTCCGTGTACGAAGAGCAGGAAACCACCAACAGCCGCGGCCAGACCGTTAAGAGCGTTGTGGGTACTGTGTCCGCCAAGGCTGGCGAAGAATTCATGGTCTACTGCCTGCTGCGCAACAATGGCGCGGACGATCTGACCTACGTTCAGGTCAAGGACGGCGACGAAGTGGTGGCTGAAAAGCTCTACACGGTCTGCGGCGGTTCTTGGCGCGTGGTTGAAATCCCCGTGACCATCGCGACGCCCGGTGAACACACCATCACCGTCGGCACGCAGTCTGGTACCATCACCATTGCTGAGTAATCCATCCTCATTCCTCCTCTGGGGGCGGGCTTCGGCTCGCCTCCACTTTTTCGTTCAGTGAAATAGGTTTGTGCTGGATATTCCAAATTCAAATGCTGAAAATTCCATTGCACAGGCAGAAAAATCGTTGTACAATACCATTGAAAGCTGAAACAGGCTTGCAACAGGTGTCAACCAAACCGACAAAGGAGTTGTGTGAACGTGAAGAAGAAGTTAGCTGCTTTCCTGGCCATGATGATGGCACTGGTGACGATGTCCTCCGCGGCGATGGCGGAAGAAGAGAAGCCCACCATTACGGCGCACAAGGCGAACGCCATCACGATTGACGGCGACTTGAGCGATTGGGACTTGTCCTCTCCGGCGGTGCTAGAAGATGCGTCCCAGATTATCCGCGACCTCAGCTTCTGGCAGGGGCCGAATGACCTGTCCGCGAAGGTCTACGCCGCGTATGACGAAGAGAACCTGTATCTTGCCTTCGACGTGACCGAAGATACGCCCTACGGCGCTATCGAGATGCTGCCGCTGGACGGCGAAGACAACCTGAAGGTCTTCATCTCCACCGATCCCACGGATGACCCGAACCGCACGGAATACCACACCAACGACTTCCTGCTGTTCCTCATCTGCGACAACAACTACTTCGATACCGCGTTTGACCGCACGATGGTCGCCAAGGAATATCGTCAGCGCTTCATCAGCAAGGGTATCGACGGCGGCGAAGACGTGCTGACCGAAGGCTACGAGCGCGCGACGCAGGCAACCTCCACGGGCTTCATCTTTGAAGTCAAGATTGCGTGGGCGAATTTCGCGAACAACAAGATTGCGGTCTATAAGCCGCAGTCCGGCGACGTGGTGAAGTTCAACGTGGCGGTCACCGACATTTCCTATCCCTGCCCCGGCACGGAGTACATCCCGCAGATGGCTTGGACGGGTACGCTTGAAATCAACACCAATCCCAGCCTGTGGGGCAATCTGGTGTTCGAGTAAGCAGAACAAAAAGCCTCATCATGAGGTACGGACGGGGCGCACACTGCGTCCCGTCTTTTTTTCACTCCGTAAGCAACCAATCGTTTTCTATCGCCATAAGGAGGATTCCATCGTGCGAAAATGGCTCATCGGGCTGCTGTTGATTCTCGGACTCTGCGCGGGCTTTGCTCAGGCGGAAACATACGTCGTTGCCGTAGACGGCACGGGGGACTTCCAGACGCTCACGGAAGCAGCTGCAGCGTCCTCCACGGGCGACACGATTCTTTTGCGCGCGGGCGTGTACGGCGAGCAGGAGACGTTCCCGATTGTCCTTGACCATGCAGTCACCATCGAGGGCGAGGACGGCGCTGTGCTGGATTCGCCGCGTTTCAAGACGATGGTCAGCGTGACGGCGGACGGCGTGACGCTGCGGAACATCCGCTTTCAGGTGCGCAAATGGGGCATCGTTGCGGATATGAGCCGGGCGATGACGGTTGAGGACTGTGAATTTGTGCTGGGCGACGAGGAGTGCCGCACGTCCTCTACGGCAATTTGGCTGCGCGGCATGAAGGACTGCGCGATTCGCCGCTGCACGTTCCGTCAGGTCGGCATCTGCATCGCCGGTGACCCGCTGAGCGACAAGAGCGCTGGCAAAACGGTGCTGACGGGTATGTGCGAAGCCGGGGAAGATCCCGAATACTTCTCGACGCACGAGATTGCGGACTGCACCATCAACGGAAGGCCGTATTACTACTTCGTCGGACAGGACAACCTGACTGTTCCGACGGATGCGGGCGGTTTGATTGCCGTGGAATGCGATAATCTGACGGTGCGGGACATCGACGTCTCTGACAGCAGCATGGGGCTGGAAATCGCGCGGAGCAGAAATGTGACGTTGGAGAACGTTTCGGCTGACCGCTGCGGCATTTTCGGTACATACCTCGTTTTCGTGCAGGATGCGGTGCTGCGCAATGTTCATGTTGAGCAGACGAACCACGGCATTGACATCCGCGGCAGCCAGAACGTCGTCGTCACGGACAGTCTTGCGCTGAACTGCGACCAAGGCGTGTTTTTTACCCACTGCACGGACTGCACTTTGCAGGATTCGCATGTGCAAGGCTGCGGCTTCGGCTATTTTGGCGCGGTCGGGAACGGCAACCGCATCGAGAACTGCACTTTCTCTGATAACGCCGACGGCATCTACCTGCAAAACGAGCCGAATGCGACAATTACTGCCTGCGACGTGCGGCAGTCGCGTGTGACGGGTCTGCGCATCCTCAAATCCAGCTGCGTCTGCACCGATACGACGGTGGCGGACGGCTGGACGGGCGTCATCTACTACGATTCGCACGACACGACCATCGAGAACTGCGATTTTTCGGAAAACGCCAGCGCGAACATGTACCTTGGCAATGGGCGCGGCGCGACGATTCGGAACTGCCGCTTCTCCGGCGAAACGAAGGCACATCTGGAAGTCGAAGGGACGCAGACAGATATGCTTGTGACGCAGTGTACCTTTACGGGCAGTCGGGCGGATATGCTCAAAGCAGCTTCCCACGCCCTGCCGACTTTCACCGACTGCGCATGGAGTACACCGGGTGTTTTCTGGACAGGAAAGGAATGGAACGGCAGCACGGATGGAGATGCGCCGAATCGCAATTGCGACATCGTGCAGATTGGGCGGGAAGCGCCGCGCACGGATTCCGTTCCCTATGACACGCCCGAACAGGCGATAGACGGCGCAGTCAACTATCGCAAGGAGAACAGCGGACGCTATCTGCTGCTCAGCCAGACGAACTGGACGTTCCGACTCTTCGACTCTCCGTCAGAATTTGACCGTGGCGGCTGTGTGAACTTCTATCAGCCGGATTTCGATGCTTCGGACTGGGCGAATATCTTTGTGCCGAGCGTATGGCAGACGCAGGGCTACGACCATCCGATTTACACCAACACAACGCAGAAGTTTGCGCGCAATTTCGGCAACAAAATCGGCTATCCGGCGGATTTGCCGATGGCACCGACGACGTATAACCCCATCGGGCTGTATCGCCGAACGTTCATGCTGCCGGAAAGCTGGTCAGGCGAACGCATTTTCTTGACGTTTGAGGGCATCGATGCGGCTTTCTACCTCTGGGTGAACGGCACGCAGGTCGGCTACGCGGAGGATTCCTTCACGGCGGATACGTTCGACGTGACTGATTACATCCGTTATGGCGAAGAAAACACGCTGGCAGTCAAGGTCTACCGCTGGTGCGACGGCTCATGGCTGGAGGATCAGGATTATTTCGATTTGAGCGGCATTTTCCGCGACGTGTACCTCTACGCAACGCCGCAGACGTTCGTGCGCGATTACAGCCTTGTGACCGACTTTGACGCGGATTTCGCGGACAGCACGTTCTCTGTAACGCTGATGCTGGAAAACCGTGGTGATGCAGATGGCGAAATTTGCGTCTCGGCGCAGCTTTACGATGCGGACGGGCAGCCGGTCGCATGGACGGCGGATGCAGCGCACGCGATACTTTCCGCAGGCGAAGCGCAGAGCGTCACCCTGAGCGGCGTTGTCAAAACCCCGCGCAAGTGGAGTGCCGAAGACCCGTATCTCTACACGCTGGTGATGGTGGAGACGAGCGGCGAGGAAACGGTCTACGAAAGTTGTCAGGTAGGCTTCCGCAAAATGACCTACAAGACGAATGCAAGCGGCTGGTTTGAGGGCAGCACGGGCGACGCCGACCTCATCCGAATCAACGGGCAGCCGATTTCCCTGCGCGGCGTCAACCGCCACGAGACGCACCCCGAATACGGGTACGCCGTGACGCGCGAGGTCATGGAGACAGACATCCGCATCATGAAGGAGAACAACATCAACGCCGTGCGCACGTCGCATTACCCGAACAGTCCGTACTGGTATTATCTGTGCGATAAATACGGCATTTACGTTGTCGATGAGGCGAATCTCGAAGTCCATTCCAACATGATTTACGAAAACGCGCGCATTACAGAGTATATGTCGAACGCGATTATTGACCGCGAGTACAACATGGTGAACCGCGACCGCAATCATGCGAGCGTCATCATGTGGTCGCTGGGCAACGAGTGCAAAAACCCGGAGATTCTGCGGACAATTCTGGTGCAGCCGTATGTCAATCAGATGGGCGAAACGCATATTCTCCACGCCTACGACCCGACGCGCCCGTGGCACTACGAACAGGCGCGCGATAACTTTGCGACGGGCATCGACGTTTACTCCGGCATGTACGAAACGGTCGAGCAGATGATTGCCTACGCTGAGGCGGGGCACGACACGCCCTACATCGAGTGCGAATATGAACACGCGATGGGCAACGCAATGGGCAACATGGACGAATATCAGGCGGTGTTTGACACCTACCGCAACTTGCAGGGCGGGTTCATCTGGGATTTCATCGACCAAGCAATTTACCAGACCGCCGAGGATGGAACGCGCTATTTCGGCTACGGCGGCGATTTCGGCGAGCGCGTACATGACGACAATTTCTGTGCGAATGGGCTTCTGCTGCCTGACCGCACGCTTCAGCCGGAAATGGCGGAAGTTCGCTATCAGTACAGTCAGCTGAAATTCGATGCGTTTGACGAAGACCGCGCGACGGTGCGAATGAAGAACTACTTCTTATTCACTGATGTGGCGGAAAAGTACGAATTCAGGTGGAACATCACGGCAGATGCGGACGTTGTGGCGGAAGGTGTGCTTCCGGCGGACGTGGTGTGCGTGGCGAATGTTGATGCGCGGACGAATCAGCCGGGCGAGCGTGTAGTCACACTGAATCTGCCGACCATCGCGAAAGAGGCAGGCAAAGAGTACTTCCTGAATCTGACGGTTGCGCTGAAAGCGCAGGACGGCTTGCTGAACGCGGGGCATGTGGTGGCTTACGAACAGTTCGCCATGCGGAACGACAACGAGTTAATGTCGGCTATGCCGGATGCTGCCATGACTGTGACGCAGGATGGCAATGTGCTGTCCATCAGCGGCGAGCAGTTCCACGCGGCGCTGAATCTGGAAACAGCGCAGTTGACGCGCTACGAAGCCTTGGGTGCGGACGGCACGTTCCATGCGCTGATTGTACCCGGGGAAGGACCGAAGGGGAGTTTCTACCGTGCCGCGACGGATAATGACCGCGCGTTTGGCTCCGGATTGGGGCATATGAATGCGGCATGGAAAGAGCTGGGAATGTATGTCGTCACGAACAGGGCGCTGTATGCGGACGAAAACCCGGTTCGCGTGACATTCGACGGCTGCTATCCGGCGCTGGAAAACATGCTGGTTTCGCTGGAATATCGTTTCTATGGCGACGGCAGCATTCGCGTGCAGATGCACCTGTCTGCCCCGGAGCATCAGCAGCTGATTTACATCCCCGTCGTCGGAATGCAGATGACGCTTCCCAAGGCGTATGAGCGGATGACGTATTTCGGCTGCGGGCCAGAAGAAAACTACACCGACCGGCACAGCGGCACGAAAGTCGGACGCTATGAAACGACTGTAACGGACAATTTCTTCCCGTACATGGAGCCATCAGAAACGGGCAATCGGACGGGCGTGCGCTGGATTGCGCTGACGGACGAGACGGGCGAGGGTCTGCTGGCTGCGGCGGATAATGCGCCGATGGAAGCGAGTGCGCTGCACTACACACCAGAAGCGCTCACGCAGGCGAAGCACCCGTACCAGCTGACGGCGACGGAGAACGTCATTCTGCGCCTGAACGCCGTGCAGATTGGGCTGGGCGGCGATAATTCATGGTATCGCATCATCGTGCATGAGCCGTACCTGACGCCGCTGACGCGGGATTACGACTACGCCTACATCCTGTCGCCGCTTTCCGCACAGGAGGATGCGATGGAAAAGGCAAGGACAATCCGCAATTATCCGTAAACAAAAACATCGGGCAGTGAACGCGCAACGCACACTGCCCGATGTTTCTTTGGCTGATTACAAATCCGTCTGGTCAAACGGCAGCACAAGGCGGTTGCTGCCATCCGTCCACAGGCGTTCGAGGTTGTAATACTCGTACTCCTCGGTGTGGAAGATGTGCACGAGCATGAAGCCGTAGTCGAGGATAATCCAGCGGCCTTCGTTCTGCCCCTCGCGGCGGCGAATCGGCACGCCCAGCTCCGCCATGCGCTCATCCACATCGTCTGCCAGCGCCTTCACCTGATTGACCGTGCGCCCGGCCGCAATCAGCATATAGTCGCAAATAACGGTCATGCCCTGCACGTCCAGCGCGACAATCTGACCGGCTTTGTTCTTGTAGAGTTCCTGTGCAGCTTCCTGCACGAGCTGAAGATTCTGCATAATATTTCTCCTTCTGATAATTCACTTGGTTTCGGGAAGCGTTTTCAGCCACGCAATGGTTTGCAGCGTCAGCGGATGCACGGTTTTCCCGCTGCTGCGCAGATAGTTCGCTGATCCTTCCAGACTGGTTAGCAGCGCCTTTTCCAGCGAAAAGCCTGCCAGCATCCGCACTTTGTCAAGCAGCGGATAGGATGCGCGGGTCGGCTCAATCTTGTCCGCCAGCCAGATGACCATGTCCAGCTTGCTCATGCCGGGGCGTCCGCTGGTGTGGTTGGTGATGGCAGAGAGAAGCTCCGGGTCGGTAATGCCGTAAACATCCTGCGCCTGACACGCCCCAGCGACGGAGTGGAGCAGTGCGCCGCTTTGCAGAATGTCCGGATCAACCGTCAGCTGATGGGCACGGCAAAGCTGCTGCATGGCACTGAGCGGCAGACACTTCGCGCAGTCGTGCAGAAGTCCGGCGGCTTCCGCCTTGACCGGGTCAAGATGGTGCGCAATCGCCAGCTGACGCGCCGTGTGCGCCACCGCCAGCGAATGCATAAACCGGTGCTGATTCAGGTCGGCGAAGAGGCGGTCAAGCCACTTGTCTCCTTGCGGGACGCGCGGCGACAGCCCGTACAGCCCGCGCACCTTGCAGTATTCCCGCACGGGTACGCTGCAATGCGGCGTTGCCTGACCATTCCGAAGCGCCTGCCGCAGTTCCGTGGAAGACACATCCACCACGTCCACGTCAAGTGCCATGAATCGTCCGCCAAGCGCAATCAGCCGCCGCTGCTCGTCCGCCAGCACCTTGGGCGACACGCTGGTCGGGCGCGGGCAGATAACGAAGGTGCACAGCGACAATACCTGCTCAAAATTCCGCCATGTGTGCAGCTCCATCAGCGTGTCCGTACCAATCAGGTAAAAAAGCTCTGCCTTGGGATAATCCTGATGCAAAATGGACAGCGTATCTACCGTATAGATAACGCCTTCGCGGTCGATTTCCGCGCGGCACGGCGTCAGCCCGTCATGCAGCGCACAGGCGCAGCAAACCATGCGCCAGCGATCTTCCGCAGGGGTGATGCCTATCTTGTGCGGCGGATTGCCCGTCGGGAGTACCAGCACGCGGTCAAGATGCGCACCCTGCATGGCGGAAAGCGCCATATGGATGTGCCCCTCATGAATCGGGTCGAACGTGCCGCCTAAAATACCAATGCGTTCTTTTGCCATGTGATGGCAATCCTCCTGCTTGTGCAAGTGTACATTCCTATTATACCCGAAATTTCGGGAATTGTAAAGGCGGAGAAGCGATGGAAACGGGATTCAAGCGCAACCTGTTGGCAGAGCTGCTGGACAGCGTGGGGCGCGGTGTGCTGCTGATGGCGCTGGGCATCGGCTGGTTTGTGTTCCTCTGGGGATTGAACCTCCCTGCGCTGCTGGCGGGCATTGCACTGGGCACGCTGTTGCTGCTGCTGCGCCGCCTTTATCGTCAGACGACATTGGTGCGGCGCGAAACGGCACTCCGCTGCCGCATCGGTGGCGAACTGCTGCTGGAGAAAATGCTGCTTTCGGAGGCGAAGGAAGCCCACTTTCAGGCGGCGCTGCTGCTGGAGGAAAAGTGGCCGCTCCGGATGCAGCGCATCACGGCAGACGGCGCGCTGTGTGGACAGGAAAAGCCGTCGGGTGGCGCGGAAACGCTGCTGGTGCAGTGCGTTCGGATGCCGCCGGAAGGGGAGCTGTCTACCGGACAGTTGGTGGAGGCGCACCGGGCGATGCAGCGGCAGCAGGCGAATCGGGTCATCCTGTGCGTGCTGGGAAAAGCGCCGCCGCGGGTGATAGCACGCGCCGAGCAGATGCCGACGCCCATCCGCGTCATCCGCCGAGAGACGCTGCTGGCGCTGGCAGGGCGGCTTTCCCCCGCGACGGATGCACAATTGGTGGCGCTGGGACAGCGAAAACGGAGAACGCCGCAGCGCGGCAGCCTGCTGTCCATCATGACGCAGCGGGAAAAAGCACCGCGCTACTGGGGCTATGGGCTGTTCATGCTGATACTCTATATCCTCACTGGCAGCGCATGGTACGCCATGCCGGGGACGGTCTGCCTGACGCTGTCGGTCGTCTGCCGTTCTGGTCAGGCGGAGGAGGCGCGGCTGTAATCACATCAGCGGCGCAATCGCCTTGAGAAGCGCACCAGCAACCTTCATCGAAAGCTTGTCGTTTTTCAGGCGCTCAGGTGTCATGCGGCGGCACTGCTTCAGTGTATGCTGAAAATCTGCCTCAATGTCCGCGATGCACGGCACATCCAGCATGTACGCCGCGCACTCAAAGTGGTGGTACAAACTGCGGTAATCGAGGTTAATCGTGCCGACAACGGCCTCTCGGTCATCCGCGACGAACACTTTTGCGTGGACGAAGCCGGGGGTATATTCGCTGATTTTGACGCCTGCCTTCATCAACGAAGCGTAATGCGTGTGCGCCAGCGCGAAGGCGTACTTCTTGTCGGGGATACCGGGGAGAATCAGGTGGACGTCCACGCCGCGCTCTGCCGCGTATTGCAGCGCCGTCTCCATGTTGTGGTCGATGATGAGGTAGGGCGTCATGATGTGGACGTACCGTCGCGCGCGGGAGAGAATGTCGATATACACCTGCTCGCCGACCTTGTTGCCGTCCACCGGAGAATCCGAGTAGGGCAGCACAAACCCCGGCGCGTCCATGGCGGGCTTTGTCGGATACGCCAGAAAGCGCGACGACTCCATCGTGTGCTCGTCAATCGCCCACATATTCAGGAACATCAGCGTAAAGCTGCGCACCGCCTCGCCGCGCAGCATCACCGCGGTGTCCTTCCAGTGCCCGAAGCGCACGACGCGGTTGATGTACTCGTCCGCCAGATTCACACCGCCCGTGAACGCCACCTGCCCGTCAATCACGGCGATTTTGCGGTGGTCGCGGTAGTTGTAGTGCGTCGAGACGAACGGACGGACGGGCGCGAACATCTTGCACTTGATGCCCAGTTCCTGCATCCGGCGGGGATAATCGTGCGTCAGGTGGGTGAACTCGCATGTGCCGTCCACCAGCACGCGCACCTCCACGCCCTGCTTCACTTTTTCCACCAGAATACTCAGCACCTGCCCCCACATTTCGCCCTCTTCCACGATAAAGTATTCCAGAAAGATGAAATGCTTCGCCTGCCGAAGCGCGGGCAGCAGCGCGGCGAATTTGTCCTCGCCCAGCGGAAAGTACGTCACAGCGGTATGCTCCCAAACGGGATAGCAGCCGCTTTTCGCGATGTAGCTTGCCATGCGCGCAATCTGCGGGTCGCGCTCTTCCAAATGCTGCTGGGCGCTGGCGTGCGCGCGGAGGTCGCTGCGCCCCTCGCGAATCAGCTGTGTCGTCCGCTCGCGCAAAAGCCGATGCCCTATATCACTCTTGGTGTATAGATAGAATAGCGCCCCGAACACCGGCGCAACGCTGAAAAATACCAGCCACGTCAACTTCGCGGTCGGGTCGCCTTCACTGTTGAGCAGATAAATGACAATGATGGCGTTGAACACAATCGCTCCGCCGAAAAAGTGCGGCAAAAACTCCGCTGCCGCGCTGAACAGCCCCAGCAGAAGCGCCAGCTGCAGCAAAAATAGCAGCACAATCAGCCCCAGACGACTGAAAATCGCCTGAATCAGGCCACGTTTGCCCTTGCGCAGAAGCCGCATTCCCTTGCCTTCCTCGCGTTCGTTCATGAAGCTGCCTCCTGAAAATCAATGGGAAATCATATGATTTATCCTACTGTCTTTTTGCCTTTCTGTCAAGTCTTTTGCCGGGCTGATTGACAGAAAAGCTGTTTTCCGTTATAATTAGGAGTGAATCAAGCCGGAGCGATAAATACAGAAAGGGATGTTGATGATGTCTTGGGAAGAAAATACAACACAGGCAATTGAAAATCTGCTGATTTACGCATCAGCAAAAGGGCTGATAGAAACGGTGGATATGCCGTACTTCCGCAACCTGCTGCTCGATGCGTTTCAACTTGATGCCCCCGCCGGCGATATTGTGCCGATGGCGGACGTGCCGCCGACCGCGACGGCGCTTCTGCGGACGCTGTGCGATTTGGCGGTCGAAAAAGGCATCATCGAGGATATGACGTATGCGCGCGACCTCTTCAGTGCGCGCCTGATGGGTCTGCTGACGCCGTCGCCAAAGGAAGTACGCGCGCACTTCCAGCAGTGCGTTGCGCAGAATCACCCTGAGCAGGCGACGGAGGATTTCTACCAGATGTGTCGCGCGTGCGATTACATCAAGGTTGATGCGATTGCGCAGAACGTCCGTTATTTTGCCGATACGCCGGCGGGACGGCTGGAAATCACCATCAATCTCTCCAAGCCGGAGAAAGATCCTAAGGAAATCGCGAAGCTGAAAAATGCGCCCAGCGTCGGCTATCCGAAGTGTATGCTGTGCGTTGAAAATCCCGGCTATCATGGTCGCAGCAACTTCCCGGCGCGGCAGAACCACCGCATGGTGCCGCTGTCGCTCGCGGGGCAGACGTGGTATCTGCAGTATTCGCCGTATGCGTATTACCCGGAGCATTGCATCGTGCTGAACAGCCAGCATGTGCCGATGCGCATTTCCCGCGGCACATTCGATCGCCTGTTCGACTTCGTGCAGCAGTTCCCGCATTATATGCTCGGCTCGAATGCGGATTTGCCGATAGTCGGCGGGTCAATCCTCAATCACGACCATTTTCAGGGCGGACGCTATCATTTCCCGATGGACGATGCGAAAGTGCGCTGCCAGCTGAAGTCTCCGGTGCCGGGCGTTTCGGCGGCACTGCTCGATTGGCCGATGTCCACCATTCAGCTCAGTGGCACGGACGAACAGACGCTGATTGCCGAAGCCAGCCGGATTCTGGACGCGTGGCGCGGGTACAACGACGAAGCGTGCGGTATTTTCGCGGAAACGGACGGAACGCCCCATAACACCATTACGCCGATTCTGCGCAAAGAGGGGGAGCAGTACTGCCTGAATCTCGTTCTGCGCAACAACCGTACGAGCGAAGAGCACCCGCTGGGCATCTTCCATCCTCATGCGCCGCTGCATCACATCAAGAAGGAGAACATCGGGCTGATTGAGGTGATGGGGCTGTTCATCCTGCCGGGACGCTTGAAGACGGAGTTAGCGGCACTGAATGGCTACCTGACGGGCGAGAAGCCACTGGTGCGTCCGGCGGAAAGCGACCCGTGCGCGAAGCACTACGACTGGCTGGTGGAAGTTGTCGCGCGGCACGGACTTGTCCAAACGTCGGCGGAAGCGGAAGCCATCCTGCGGCAGGAAGTTGCGCTGGTGTGCGCGCAGGTGCTGGCGGACGCGGGCGTCTACAAGCGCGATGAAGCCGGATTGGCGGGCTTCCAGCGGTTCATGAAGACACTGGGCTACGAAGCATAATATTAAACGCCGTGTTTCCAAGAACGGAAGCACGGCGTTTTGCGTACAGAAAAAGGGGAGTCCCGCTGATGCAGGATTCCCCCCTGTTAGGAAACGATTACTCCGCCTTGACTACAGCGTCCAGCGTGCAGCCCTTGTCGAATTCGATCGTGCCCTTGTAGTTCTTAATCGTGCCGCTCACGGTGATGGTGTCGCCGACCGCCAGCGTTTCCGCGCCTTCGCCGGACAGACGGTAGCACTGCACCGCATAGTCGGTCAGACCGCCGGGAACGATGGTCACGGTGATGTTCTTGTACTCGTCGCTCCAAGCGGTGTCGATGCTGGTGATGACGCCGGTCATGGTGGAAGCGTCATTCATGGACAGACCCGCTTCCAGCGCGTAGGCGCTCACCGCCAGACGGACGCTCGCCACGGAATCCGCGGGAACGGTCACGCAGCCCTTGTCGAACTCGACCGTGCCCTTGTAGTTCTTAATCGTGCCGTACACGCCGACCACGCTGCCGACTTCCAGCGCCTGCGCGCCCTCGCCGGAAAGGCGATAGCACTGAATGGGCTGTTCGGTCAGACCGTCGCAGACGATGGTCACGGTGATGTTCTGGTATTCGTCGCTCCACGCGGAGTCAATGGAAACCACTTCGCCCACCAGCGCGGTCGGAGCCGTCATGGCAACGCCCGATTCCAGCGCGTAAGCCGCGTCTACAATCGCCTTCTGACTGACGATTTCGCCGTAGCCGACCAGCACGCAGCCCTTGTCGAACTCGATGGTGCCCTTGTAGTTCTTCAGGACGCCTTCGACGGTAATCGCGTCGCCCACCTGCAGGTTTTCCGCGCCTTCGCCGGTCAGGCGGTAGCACTGGATGGGCTGATCCGCCAGTTCACCCACCTGAATGGTGACGGTGATGTTCTTGTATTCGTCGCTCCACGGGGTGTCAATCTTCGTCACCGTGCCGTAGAGACGCTGGGTGTCTTCCAGCGCCAGACCCGCTTCCAGCGAGTACGCCGCCGCCACGATTTCTTCGTAGCTCATGCCTTCCAGAATCATCGCAGCAGGCACCTTGTGCGCGAAGGACACGCTCACGGTTTCGCCAGCAGCGTTCGACAGGGTGGCCGTCAGGGTGTAGGTCACTTCTTCGGGATTCTTTTCATCCACGTCGATGGTGACCATCTTGTTGTCCTGCGGAACGATCTTGATGGTGTCGCTGTCCGCCGTCCATGTAATCGGGAATTCGATGCCGCCGATGTTGATGACGCCGACCACTTCGTAGTCGCTCATCGTCGTTTCCGGCAGATCTTTGTACATCATGAACAGGTACGTCTTGGCAGCTGCCAGATCTTCATCCGTGGTTTCCGCCATCGCGGCGCAGCTGAAGCACATCGCCAGCAGCATGAGCATCGCAAGGAATTTCTTCATGATTGTTTTCTCCCTTTCCTTGATTGTCAGGGGTGTTATTCTGCGAGAAGGAGTCCGGTTTCGTAGACACGCACAGCGACGTTGCCGCTCGAATGTTCGACAAAACCGCGCACGGTGATGGATTGTCCCACCATCTCATCGGTCACGAAAGACGACGGCGCAATTACGGTCATCTGCTGCCCATCCTGTTCGACGGTCAGGTACGCGCGGCTGTTTTCGTCGTCCCGGCTGATGGACAGCACATGCAGCTTGTGCAGTTCAGCACTCGTGTTCTGCGCCAAATCCGCATAAGCATAGGCGGTTTCCTCACCATTTTCGTCCGTCAGCAGGGTCTGCGACATCAACTGGGACAGCGTCGTCTCGGTGTAGTACGGCTCGTGCCCTTCGCTGAGCAGCTGAATGTTGCCGGGGTCTTTCGGCTTCATCATGCGGTAGGAGACGTCGGAAATCTGCCACTGGTCACCCGCCGCGTAGTACTGCACCGAACCGACGATGCGCACTTCGTTGCCGGGGGTGAGAATCGACAGCCCCTTGCCGCTGAGGTTGAAGCCGTAGTAGACGGAGATGCCGAAGACGATGCCGCTCTCCGCGTCAAGGCTTTCGACATACACCGAATTGTTGTGCGCCAGCGTGACGATGCCGTTGAAAGCGACCTTCTTGTTCTGGTACGCTTCCGGATGGCAGCGCAGTTCGCGCAGGGTCAGCTCGATGGCGTCGCCGTAGTAGAAATCGGGGTCAGGCTGACCGGAGTAGAGGTTCAGCTTGAATTGCCGTGCCTGATCCAGCGCGCCTGAGCAGATGCTGCCGTACTGGTTGTTCGCGGTGGAATACGCGCGCGCATAGCCATTTTGCAGCAGTTCCAGATTCAGGTTGCGGTATTCCGCGCCTTCCGACGGCTGGTACCACACCCAGACCAGCATCCGGCCGCCAGTGGAGTCAAGCTCCCAGCGGTCAGAATCCGATTCCAAGATGATGGACACTGCCGACGCGAGCTTCTCCTGGGTGAAATGCGACGCGGCAACGCCGTATTCCTCAATCTTGCCGGTGGATTCGGGGGTGTTCAGCGCCAGAAAGCGCGCTTTCAGCACACCGTCCGCGCAGACGCTTTCCGGCACATCGAAATGCACCGTGTCGCCGTCTACATGCGTCCTGACGGTCGCACTGGTTTTGGCGGTTGCGGAGGACATGTTCAGCTTCAGCTGCGCCACATAGTCCACAAAGTCGTCATCGGTGGTTCCCGCCACCGCGCCTGACGCCGTGCAGAGCAGCAGCGTCAGGGTCAGCAGCAGGGAAAGTAGATTGCGGAGTGTTTTCATCTGCGCGCCTTAGATACCAAAGCCCGCGATGGACTGTTCGCACTTGGTGATAGCTTCGTCGAAGCGCTTCTGGATGAGCTCGTCCAGCTTCGCATCGTTTTCCGGCTTGGTCAGGTCGCCCAGTGCCGCAGCATCCGTCATGCAGCCCGCCATCAGTTCGCGGCTGCGTGCTTCGGAAGAGCCGGGGAACGCAGGAGAGGTGTAGTAAGCGTCAACCTGCTCCAAGCAGACCTTCGCCGCCAGCGCCGCCACGTTGTCGCCGCCGTCCGCGCCCGCAACGAATTCCGCATAGACTTCGTTGTTCGCAACGGACTTGATGACCGGCACATAGCCGGACGCCATGGAGAATTCAGCCTGGAAATCCACCGTGGTGGTCAGGTACTTGACGAACAGCCAGGAAGCGGCCACTTCCTGCGCATTGGACTTCTTGAAGATGCACAGGCTCGGGCCCTGAGAAATGACCTTCGCGCTGCTGGCATCCACCTGCGGGATGGTCGTGATGCCCACTTCAAAGGGATAGTTGCCGTCCGCACCCTTGGTCGGACGCTGATGCGTCGCGCCGGCGGAGGAACCGATGGACATGTAGCTCTTGATGCCGGAGTCGGAGACGAACAGACCGGAGGTGTAGCTGCCGTAGATGGTCTGGGTCGTCACAAGCCCCTGATTGTACCACGTTGCGAAACGCTTCACGAACGCGCGGTTTTCGGGCGTGTTGAACAGGAAGTGTTCGCCGGTGGCGCTGGTGTAGGGGGTCTTGAGCTGCTCCGTCATGGTGATGAACCAGTTGTTCTCGGAGTCATAGCCCAGCGGGATGCTGTACGGATCGATTTCGACGATCTTGCTGCACAGCGCTTCCATCTCGTCCCAAGTGGTGGGCGGGGTCAGGCCGTTCGCGTCGAAGAACGTCTTGTTGTAGTACAGCACTTCGGTGGACTTGCTCATCGGCAGCGTGTACATCTTGCCATCGCCGAACTGGCGACCTTCCTCGTAGTACGCGGAAATGAAGTCGTCCTTCTGTTCCTGCGTCAGGCCGAAGGTTTCGGTCGTGCCGTCGGCGCGGGTGATGGTCGCCGTGCTGTCAATGTAAGCATCCAGCGGCTGCACCGCACGCGCGAGGTTGTACAGCGCAACGTGATCCGGGTAGCAGTAAGCGATGTTGGGCTGGCCGCCGACAGTGATTTCCTTGGAAATCTGGTCGCGGACATCATCGTAGCCGCCAACGGAGGTGTAGCTGACATGGATGTTCGGGTAGAGCTTGTTAAACTCTTCGATGTACGTATCCAGCACGGGGGTCAGGTTGGAACCCATCGTGTTGTAGAAGGTGATGTTCACCTCGCTGCCGTCGTAAGCAGCGGGATCGCTTGCGGATTCAGCAGAACCGAAGCAAGCAGTGCAGGCCATCAGCATGGTCAGCGCCATGAGAAGAGAGAGGAACTTCTTCATGTGTCTTTCCTTCCTTTCTGGTCGAGGGAAACAAAAAATTGTTAAAGGCGGAAATCCGCCGATTAACCTTTGATACCGCTGCGGCTGACACCCGACATGATGTACTTGCGCAGGAAAATAAACACGAGGAACAGCGGGAACGATACCATCGCGACCGCTGCCATCTGCACGGGATAATTCGTTTCACCGGTGGAGCTGTTGAAGGCGTTGCGCAGACCGTTGGTAATCAGCTTGTGCGCATCGTCATTCGCCACCAGACGCGGCCAGACGTAGGAGTTCCATGCGCCCATCATTTTCAGGATGGTGATGGAAATCAGCGTCGGCAGGGAGAGCGGCACCATGACCTTCCACAGGTACTTGAAGTCGCTCGTGCCGTCTACCTTTGCCGCAAGATACAGTTCGTTCGGAATCTGCAGGAAGTTCTGGCGCAGCAGATAGATGTAGAACACGCTGACAAGGAACGGCACAATCAGTACCGTGTAGGTGTTCTGCCAGCCGAGCATGAAAATCGTCTGATAGTTGGTGATGGTGAACAGCTCGCCGGGAATCATCATCGTCGCCAGCAGCGCGCCGAACAGCGCGTTCTTGCCCTTGAATTCCAGCCGGGCAAACGCGAACGCCGTCAGGATAGTGATAATCAGGGACAGAATCGTCGAGACGATGCCGACATAGGCGGTGTTGAGGAACAGACGCCCCAGATTGCCGGTGGAGAACGCATCGGCGTAGTTGCTGATGAGCACCATGCGCGGCCAGAACGTCGGCACGGACGCGCGGTATTCATCCAGCGACTTCAGGGAAGAGATAATCATCCAGTAGAACGGGAACAGCACAATCAGCGCCATCACAATGAGGAAAGCATAGGTGATGAACAGCGTCAGCACCTTCGTGATGCGCTGGGTGACGCTGACTTGCTGCATGTTCCGCGAATGCATGATGGTGAAATCTTTTTCGGACATACTGCACCTCTCAATAATGCACGCGCTTCTTGCTGACCTGCATGTTGATCATCGTCACGACGAAGATGATTGCAAACAGAATCAGCGCAGCGGCACTGGCCACGCCGTAGTTGGACTTCGGCAGCGCATCGTAAATCATGCCGACGATGGTGTTCATGCGTCCTGCGTCGCCCGCAGGGCCCATGGTCTCGCCGAAAATGCCGACGATGCTGGTGTATTCCTTGAAGCCGCCGATGAAGCCGGTGATGACGACGTAGGCAATCATCGGAGAGAGGAGCGGCACGGTGATTTTGGTGAACACGCGCCAGCGGGGGGTAGAGTCCACCTTCGCCGCGTCGTAATACTGCTTGTTGATGCCCTGCAGACCGCCCAGCAGTACCAGAATTTTGAAGGGCAGCGCGTTCCACACGATGTAGACAATCATGACGAACATGTTCGCCCAGTATTCCGAGCCTTGGTTAATCCAGTTGACGTAGTGCCCGCCGAAAAGCTCAATGACATTATTGACAATGCCCTTGGTCTGAATCAGGCGCTCCATGTGCGGCATACCGATGATATTGAACATCGCGGCGAAAACCATGCCGATGGCGATGGAGTTGGTCACATAGGGCAGGAAGAAGATGGTTTGCAGTACCTTCTGCAGGGGCTTGATGGAGTTCAGCGCAACCGCGATCAGCAGCGCGAGAAGCGTCGAAATCGGCACGGTGAACAGGCACAGGAGCATCGTGTTTTTCAGCGCCGTCTTGAAGCCGCTGTCGCCGATAACCGTCTGGAAGTTCTTGATGCCAACGGTGAAGGTGGCACCGCCGACTTCGCTCAGGCTGTTGTAGTCATTCAGGAATGCCAGCCGCACCGTGTTGATAATCGGCCAGACCGTAAAGACCAGCAGCAGCACGATGGCGGGGGCGAGATAGAGCCATGCTTTCCATTGATGCTTGCTTTCTACCATCTTACTTCACCTCGAACGGAATGCGAACGCCCTCGTCATCCCGCGTGAACAGGAAGATCTTGTGCGGCTTGATGCGGTAGCGCACGACATCGGCGGAAGCATCTACTTTGTTGTCCGCGTCGATGATGGAGCGCACCATCGGCTTCTGGGAGGCTTCGTGCGTGGAGACGACGGACACGTCGCGCCCCATGACCTCGACGTTCTGCGGCTTGCAGCACAGCGTGCCGTTCGCCATGTCGAGGATGAAGCCTTCGGGGCGGATGCCGACGAACACGTCCTGATCCTTCACGCCGGGCACATCCATCACACTGTCCGTGCCGATGTACAGGCGCTCGCCCTTAACATGACCGGTGAAGATGTTGATAGGCGGCGTGCCGAGAAAGTTCGCAACGAACAGGTTCGCCGGGTTGTCATAGACCTCTTGCGGCTTGCCAATCTGCTGCACCACGCCGAACTTCATGACAACAATCATGTCGGAGATGGACATGGCTTCTTCTTGGTCGTGCGTGACGAAAACGGTGGTAATCTTCGTTTCTTTCTGGATGCGGCGGATTTCCTCGCGCGTCTGCAGGCGCAGGCGGGCGTCAAGGTTGGACAGCGGCTCGTCCAGCAGCAGCACGCGGGGCATCTTCACCAGCGCGCGGGCGATAGCGACGCGCTGCTGCTGACCGCCGGAAAGCTCGCTGGGCTTGCGTTCCAGCAGTTCCTCAATCTGCACCAGCCGGGCGGCCTCATGCGCGCGTTCCAGCATGGCTTCCTTGGTCATCTTGTCCTTGCCGCGAAGGTTCTGCAAAGGGAAGAGGATGTTCTGCTTGACCGTCAGATGGGGATAGAGCGCGTAATTCTGGAACACCAGACCAATGCCGCGGTTTTCCGTGGACAGATCGGTCACATCGTCCTCCCCGAAGAAGATTTTGCCGCTGGATGGCTTCTGCAGACCGCTAATCATGTACAGCGTCGTGCTTTTGCCGCAGCCGGACGGGCCAAGAAGACCAATCAGCTTTCCATCCGGGATGGTAAAGTCAAAATTGTTGACTGCTACCACTTCTTCGCCGGACTTCTTGTTGCGGCTCGGGAAGATTTTGGTCAGGTTCTGCAAAACGATTTTCATAGAATCCCCTTTCTTTGCCCTTTGTCATCGTAGTGACATGCCTTCGCCGCTTTTGAAGCGGGTGGAAGTATCGTCTGAAAGCCCCGCGGGATGGATTTGCGCGGTGGTGCCTTAGTACGTCTGATGCGCGACCTTTTCTGCTTGCAGTTTGGCTTTGTAAGCAACCAGCTCATCGGTGGAATTGAAGATCATCTGGCTGGCCATATCAACCGCGACGGTATCAGCAAGAAGATCGTGAATCAGCGAATGTTTCCGCGTGGCGAGGAAGAGGACAAACTGTGCGACGGAGAGAATCAGCACAATGCCCAGCACAACGATGTTCAGATTGCCGAAGAACAGCATCATCACCGCCATGATTGGAATCATGGTTTCCACCGCGTATTTGCCCAGCACTGTGCGGACAAAAAGCGTCACATGACCGATTCTCACGCCGTCATTGCGCATCAGAGCCACACCGAATATCTTTTTGCCCAAGGTTTGTCCGTTTTTGAAAAGGAGCGGAACGAGGAATTCTAATAGGAGATAACCCGACAGTACGCCGAAACTGACGATGAGAATCGACAGCTGAATGACCATGCCGTACGCATGAACGGCAGTTTCATCAGCGGCGAGCACGGCGTTCGCCTGTTCCACCAGCGCCCGCTGCGCGTCAGTCAGGGCGCTGTATGTCTGGGTCATGATGGACATGTCCAGCCCGCACGCGTCTGCCGCGACCTGATAGCGCGCCATGAGCGTCTGGTACTGCGCGTCGAATCCCAGTAGGGCTGATAATCCCCACGCACAAAGAACGCAGGCAATCGCCAGCAGAATCACATCGAACAAAAAAGCCGAGATGCGCTTCCACACGTTTGCCCGTTGAAGGTCACAGGTCATATAGACATAACCTCCCGCTGATTAAGAAAGTCTAAGCAGGGTTCCTTACTCTATTATACTGATATTTTGTAAAAAAGCCATAGGAAAAACAAAATTCTTCTGCAAATTCGTCTGATTCTCTAAAATTTCCTCCGAAAACAGCACAGGAACAGCATTTGCAAAAGAATCTGCGTGCCGTTTATACGATTTCCGGAGGGCACAGGCGAGGCAGATAATAGATATGAAGCACCATTTTCTGATTTCTTGCGGCATACCCCGTTGACAATTGCGGGAAATGGGCGTAAGATAAAAGGCGTGGCTTTCGGGCAAGCAGCCCGCGAACGCCGGAAAGGAGTGTCTGACCGCATGGACGGTGATCCGTATAGTACCCCTGAGCCCATCGGCAGCGCTCTGACGGCTGACTGATGCCGACCGCGCTGCCTTCCTTCGGAAATGTTGAAAGGACGCAGCACTAACATGAGAAGAATCTTCAAGACCATCGAGGATCATTTGACCGAATGCACGACGCTGGAAAAGGGCGTATGGGTGCATCTGCAAAGCCCGACGAAGGAGGAAGTGGATGGTCTGACCACCCGCTTCAACCTTGATCCGACCTTCCTGCCCGCCGCGCTGGACGAAGAGGAATCCGCCCGCATTGACTACGACTCGGATAAGCAGCAGACGCTGATTATCGTGGATATTCCGTATGTTGATACCGAGGGCACGGGCTATGTGTACAGCACAATCCCGCTGGGTATCGTGCTGTGCGACGAGGTGATTATCACCGTCTGCACGCGCGATACGCCCATCATCAATGACTTCACCGAGGAGCGCATTCGCAATTTCTGGACGTTCAAGCGTACCCGCTTCATCCTGCAAATTCTCCAGCGCAATGCCGGCCGATTCCTGTCCTACCTGAAGCAGATTGATAAAACCAGTCAGCACATTCAGGAAAAGCTGGAGCATACCAGCCGCAATCAGGAATTGCTGCAAATGATGAAGCTGGAGAAGTCACTGGTTTACTTCAACACGTCGCTCAAAGGCAACGCACTGGTCATGGAGCGCCTGATGCGCCAGGATATCCTCAAGCGCTATCCGGAGGATACCGACCTGCTGGAGGATGTTATCATCGAGAATAAGCAGGCAATGGAAATGTGCTCGATTTACCGCGACATTATGAGCAACACCACCGACGCGTTCGCTTCCATCATCAACAACAACCTGAACATCACCATGAAGGTGCTGACCGCGCTGACCGTCCTTTTTGCTGTGCCGACGCTGGTTATGACGATTTGGGGCATCAACGTCCCCGTACCGTTTGAGAGGCAGGCGTGGGGATTTGCGGCAGTCTGCGGCATCTCCATCATCCTGACGCTGTTCGCCTTCGTTATTATGCGCCGAAAGAACATGTTCTAATACTATTTCCAGATTCACCTGCGCCATCTGCTTGCGCCTTTTCCCTTCTGG
>ERZ836877.2198-NODE-2198-length-26287-cov-38.604376_pt1 | contig 26287 bp, 20 predicted proteins | sample MGYA00519469_ERZ836877 | MGnify/ENA primary metagenome ERZ836877 (study PRJEB31850, sample SAMEA3708809) | human gut metagenome | biome: human gut; feature: human-associated habitat; material: faeces | place: China | collected 2014 ... | reverse complement strand
TTTTCAAGCTGCCGATTCAACTTTTTTAGACTATCTCTTATCCCGAACTCGCGTTTATAATATTAATCATCGGCAAGTCAGTGCGAGTCTCTGACTTGCCGACGTTTTGTTACACGTCAAGCAACTTGTAAATTACACGCAAAAAAAGGCTAAATTAGCGACCGTAGAATAATCCACGCCAATATAACAGCCGGCATCAACCAGACGAAATCAATGTAGGAAATTCCAACTTCTTTAGCCTTGAAAACTTTGAGCCTGAATAATATTGCGTCGCATCGTTCGGCAATCCCTGCAATAATAGTCTTAGGAGAGTTCTCTATCGTGCCGCCGATGCTGAATGCCCTCGGCCAACGGCATTGTATTGATTGGGCTGCGATATAGCAAATGAAACCGAAGGAACACCCGATTGCCGCACCAACAATCAAGTCGCCGGGATAATGCACGCCGAGATACAGACGCGTATAGGAATTAAGGAGTGCCCATGCAAACATGACGAATGTCATGGCTTTCCGTCGATAGAACAATGATATGAACAATGCCAGTGCAAATGAATTCGCGGAATGACAGGACGGGAAACCATAATCGCCCCCTCGGTAGTCGCCAACGACCTGAGCAAACTCCGAAAGCGGATTTTCAAGATTTGATGGCCGAAGCCGTACAGCTACAGGGCGAATGATGGACGCGCACGTCTGGTCGGTAAGTGTTACAGCAATTATGAGAGCCAACATATAGAGGACCCCGGCACGCATGCCGCCTCCACGAAACAACATGCCGGCCAGCACTACATAAAACGGCACCCATATAAAACGGTCTGTAAACAACATCATGAATGTGTCGAGAAACGGGGCGCGCATTCCATTGAAGAACAGGAAAACCGTTGAATCTATATTATCGAAGAACTCTATCATCTTAATTATTCAATCTTGGAATATTATAGTTGGGCCGCAGTCTGGTACTGCTGCTGAAGATATGCTTTCAGAGCTTTACGAGCCAATGGATTATCAGAACCGGAGAAAGTATCTGTAGCTATATTATAGACAATCGTATCGGTCTGGGATACCAGTCCGACAATTTCCGGTTCTGAAAATACGGCAAATCCGGTCGATCCGGAATCCATAAGATTTCTACTGAACGGGAATTCAGGAACCTCCGATTCAAGTATAGTTGCCGCTATGTCGGCCTGCGATCCCGGATTCGAATTCTTCACACCTATAAGAGCCGGATTTAATGCTCCGCCGGTGATTATCAGTGGTACATGATGGCGCTCTGGGGCATCCGGCAAATCAAGTGGCCATGCTCCGAGATGGTCCGGAACGATAACTACAAGAGTGCGGTCCCATCGTTCAGTAGCTTTAAGCCGATTTACGAAGGCGGTCAGACAACTGTCGGTATATGCGAACGCATTCTTCGCCGGCGCCCCGTCAAATGCAGGATTGCTATATGGAACCTCAAATGGTTCGTGGCTGCTCGAAGTCTGCACGACATTAAACTCGGGGGATGCTGCATGCGACTTATTCAAAGCGAAATCAAACAGCGGTCCATCTGCTACACCCCATTTGTACGTACGTAGCGATGATGGAAAGTCCTTTTCGGAATATATTTTCCCGTAACCGGCTCCCACAAGATATGCCTTCAGATTCGCGAAATTAATATCGCCTCCGTAGAAGTAATTGGTCTCGTATCCTTGCTTCCCGAAGGAGGTCGCTATCGAAGGAAGCTTTTCCGCTTGCTCAACGTTAGTCAGAAGACTCATCGTAGGAAGTGCAGGGAAGGCACTCAAGATGGACGTTAAAGCACGGTCTGTACGGAAACTGTTTGCATAAAAGTTTGTAAACCAGAGCGAAGAATTAGCAATTGAATCGAGCCCGACTGCAATGGCCTCACCACCGGCCGACGGCATAAGCCGGGAGGAAAAGCTCTCGAGAATAATCAACCATACATCCGGTTTTTCTACTGTAGTCAGACGAACGGCAGCAGTATCGGTCGGCATGGAATTTCTCAGAACTGCCTTATATTCCGTTAGAGCCGTTTCTGCTTCTTCGTCCGACATGAACATGAATCTGTCGTAATCCTTGTTCTTATGAGTTGCAGAATACATCAGGCTGAATGCCGGATTGATTGCAGCGTGATTCAGCCGGCCGTCGGTGCTGAAATATGCCCGGCTGAGATTCATCGGAGCAAGTCCCAGCCCTCCGCGAATGGGGATAATCAGCAATCCGGCAATAATCAGCATGAAGAGTGCCTGTAGCCACCGGTGATTGGCGGCTATGACTTTTACTCGGGCTGTTGCCGAACGCAAAGCGAGGAAAATTGCAAAACTAATTGCCGCTATGGCTATGAATGCGAGAAAAAGCTCATACCAATGTGCCGAAGCCAGAGAGGCTTTTGGCGATGTCGAGAAATAGAAAAACGGCATTACATCGAGCCGAAAGCCCCAGTAGCCATATAAAACCATGTCGAGCACATATACGATTGCCAGCAAAAGGCCGGTAATGGTATACCATATATATGATATTCGTTCGGTGATTCGAGTAGAACCGGTGAAGCACTCCACCACACACAGAAGAGCCGGTACTACCGATAGATAGCCGGCGATACTGCAATCCATCGGCAGCCCGTGTGCCACGGCCGCAAGCCACTCCCCCGCCCCATATGTGCCGAAGATTCGCCAGTATGCCAGCATAAAGGCAAGCCGGAGTACAACAAGAATGGCGGTATAGATACAGAAAGTGAGGAAGAGTTTAAAAACACTTTTAAGCATGATGCGGTCAACAGATTTGCATTTTGCAAATTTACGGATTTTCCGCGAGCTTTTTATATCCTGCATTACTCATAAATTAGATGAACGAGCGGGAATATACGGACTCCTCTGGCAACCTGAACAAAAAAATCTTCGTTAGGCCTGAATGAGGCGGAAACGGGACCGGATTATTTTGGATTATATCGGGATATTGCTAAATTTGCACTATGAGCAAATTGCTTCCGGCTTCGTGTGTCGAGGGCCGTATGCTCATACTTCGTCAATCAATGCGAACCAACCTCTAATAATGCTCAACTATATGAAGAAGCACAATTTCTACGCAGGGCCGTCGATTCTCACGCCCTACACCATCAAGAACACGGCCGATGCTGTAATGAATTTTGCCGATACCGGCCTGAGTCTGCTGGAAGTGAGTCATCGCTCAAAAGAATTTCAAGCTGTTATGGACGAAGCGCAAGCTCTTGTAAAGGAGTTGCTCGATGTTCCTGCCGGATATAGTGTGCTCTTCCTCGGCGGAGGAGCATCGCTGCAATTTGCGATGGTTCCAATGAACCTGCTGCGCACGAAGGCCGCATATCTCGATACCGGCGTCTGGGCGCATAAAGCTATCAAAGAAGCAAAACTCTTTGGCGAAGTCGATGTGGTAGCATCGAGCGAGGATAAGAACTATAACTATATTCCGAAAGACTACAGCGTTCCGACAGATGTAGATTATTTCCACTACACCACAAATAATACAATCTACGGTACCGAAATCCGTAAGGATCCAGACGTGAAGGTTCGTCTGGTCGCCGATATGTCGAGTGATATTTTCTCGCGTCCGGTAGATGTCAGCAAATATGATATCATCTACGCCGGAGCGCAGAAGAATCTCGCCCCTGCAGGTGCTACGTTGATTATCGTACGTGATGACGCCTTGGGACATATGGACCGTCCGCTGCCTACGATGCTCAATTATAAGACCCATGTCGACAAGGGTTCGATGTTCAATACTCCCCCGGTTCTTCCAATATACAGTGCCCTACAGACCCTTCGCTACTACAAAGAGGTTGGTGGAATCGCAGAACTTGAACGTCGAGACCTGGCCAAGGCAGCCAGACTTTATGAGGCAATCGATTCAAGCGCAATGTTCCAGGCCACTGTGCCCGACCATGCCGACCGCTCAATCATGAACGTATGTTTCGTAATGAAACCGGAATACACCGAACTCGAAAAAGCCTTTATTGAGTTTGCGTCGACCCGTGGTATCGTCGGAATCAAGGGGCATCGTTCTGTCGGCGGCTTCCGTGCGTCGCTCTACAATGCTCTTCCGATTGAAAGCGTCGATGTGCTCATTACGGCCATGAAAGATTTCCAGAAGAAAGCCTGAGTGAAATTTCGCACCATACTCTCTATCTAACACCTTCCAGATCATGAAAGTATTAGTAGCAACTGAAAAACCGTTTGCAGCAGTTGCCGTCAACGGAATCAAGGATGTAATGGCCGAAGCAGGCTATGAAGTCACTCTGCTTGAGAAATATCCGGACAAAGCCGCTCTTCTTGCAGCTGTGGCCGATGCCGACGCAATGATTGTCCGTAGCGATAAAATCGATGCGGAAGTGTTCGAGGCGGCCAAGCGGCTTAAAATCGTGGTTCGCGCCGGTGCAGGATATGACAACATAGACCTGAAAGCAGCGACCGCACACGACGTATGCGTGGAAAATACACCTGGCCAGAACTCCAATGCCGTAGCTGAACTTGCGTTCGGAATGGCGGTGATGGCAGCACGCAATATGTACGACGGAACATCGGGCAGTGAACTGAAAGACAAGACTCTCGGCATCCATGCATTCGGCCAGGTAGGACGCAACGTGGCTCGTATAGCTAAAGGATTCGGAATGAAAGTCAGTGCTTTCGACCCGTTCTGTCCGGCAGAAGCCATTAAGTCGGCGGATGTAATTCCGAGCGACTCTGTAGAGCAGCTTTACAGCGGCAACAAAGTTGTGTCGATTCATATACCGGCCACCGATGAGACTCGTAAATCCATCAATTACCAATTGATTACGCGCATGCCCAAGGGAGGCATCCTGATCAACACGGCGCGCAAGGAGGTAATTGACGAGGACGGCCTCTATCAGGCACTCAACGACAGGCCCGATCTTAAGTATGTCGCCGATGTAAAGCCTGACAATGCCGAGGTTCTGGAAGCTACCTTCCGAGGCCGAGTATTCTTCACGCCAAAGAAAATGGGAGCACAGACTGCTGAGGCAAACATCAATGCCGGTATTGCGGCCGCACAGCAGATAGTAGCATATCTGCACGACGGAGTAGACCGGTTCCGCGTAAACAAATGATCCAAACTGATAAGTATACCTGCCGGCAACTCGCCGGCGCGCTTGCGGCTTTCGGGGTAAAAGATGTCGTGACATCGCCCGGGAGCCGCAATGCTCCCTTGCTGATGGCGCTCGACCGCACAAAGGAGCTACATGTTCATTCGGTTGTCGATGAGCGTTCAGCAGCTTTCATCGCCTTGGGGATAGCAGAGATTTCGCAACGTCCGGTAGCCATAGTCTGTACTTCCGGAAGTGCCGTCTTGAACTATGGACCGGCTGTTGCCGAGGCATTCTATAAAAAGATTCCATTGATAGTCGTCAGCGGCGATCGCCCCATGGAATGGATTGATCAGGCAGACAGCCAGACCATCCGACAGCCCGGGAGTTTATCAAATATCATGAAGGCGTCGTATACGCTGAAAGCAGAGGCCGACACCAACGAAGAGCGATGGTATGTTGATCGTATACTTAACGATGCCATTCAGCACGCCGTGATTTCTCCAGCCGGTCCGGTACATATCAACATTTCCATCGCTGAACCGCATACCCGGGAAATTGATGTGGATGCCTCATGTAGTTTCAGGAAAATCGAGTATATTTGTCCGACAGAAAAGCTCGAAACATCGAAAGCGCGCACACTTGCTCAGAGACTTCATTGCGCCAATGTACTGATTGCAGGTGCCTGCAATCCACCATCAAATGCGCTCTCCCGATCATTGGGGGCACTTGCGTCGCAGCCAAACATTGTGGTTGTAGCTGAAGGGATATCAAATATAAAGACGGATAAGGCATTTTCAACGCCCGACGTGATTTTCGGACCGGAATGTCAGCTCCCCGACCCCGACATTCTGATAACGTTCGGTGGTGCGCCTGTGTCGGCACGAATGAAGAAATGGCTTAGGACACATGATATTGGAGAGCACTGGCATATCGGACCGGAACATAATATTGTCGACACCTATATGTGCCTGTCGGCTGCTTTTCAATATCCTGCCGAGTCGTTTTTCCCCCGAATTGCCGGTGCGATGGAGCATCTGCAACGCGTCGCTCCTTCTGTGTCGACTTTCGCCAATACATGGCAGTATGCAGCCAGAAAAGAGCTCTCACACCTGCAAAACAAGATTGAACGCATACGGATGTCTGGCAAATGGAGCGCACCTGTAGCCATGGGATGGATTGTTAAACACATCCCACCTGCGTGGAATTTACAGCTTGGCAACGGAATGGCATTGAGATACGCACAGCTCCTGCCTCTTACTTCTGTACATCGTATTGACTCCAACCGTGGAGTCAGTGGCATTGATGGCTGTACATCGACGGCCGTCGGTGCTTCGCATGCCTATAAAAGCGCTCCCACTCTTCTGATAACCGGCGATATGAGTTTTCTTTACGACGTCGGCGCTTTGTCTTCAAATCTGATTACTCCGAGACTGAAGATTATCGTACTCAATAATGGAGGAGGCGGGATATTCAGACATATCGCATCCACATCCGGATTGCCGGAAACAGCACGCCTGCTGAAATGCGATCTTAACGTGCCGGTAGAGTCGCTTGCCCGGACGTTCGGATTCGACTATCTACGGGTGGAATCATATGAGGAGCTACGCCCGGCATTCATGGCGTTGCAGAACAACTGTTCCAGACCAGTGATTCTGGAAGTCGTTTCGGATACAGATACGGATGCGGAAGTGTTCAAAGAACTTCTTGGATAAATTTGACAACTCACTATTCTATAATAATTTATGCGTAACTGGGAAACAATCAAGGAATATGAAGATATTCTCTTCCAACGTATGGGAGGAATCGCGAAAATAACAATCAACCGCCCGAAGGTATACAATGCATTCCGGCCTCAGACCAATTTTGAGATGCTGGATGCGTTTACTTATTGCCGGAACTGCTCCGGTATCGGTGTCATTATTCTTACCGGCGCAGGCGACAAGGCCTTTTGCTCCGGAGGCGACCAGCATTATAAAGGACTGGGCGGCTACGTAGATGCCGACGGTACACCTCGCCTCAATGTTCTTGAACTCCATAAGATGATACGCTCGATACCCAAGCCGGTTATTGCGATGGTCAATGGCTATGCAATCGGAGGCGGAAATGTGCTGAACGTGGTCTGCGATCTTTCGATTGCATCTGAAAACGCCCGGTTCGGGCAGACGGGCCCGAAGGTCGGGAGTTTCGATGCGGGTTTTGGATCGTCGTATCTCGCACGTTGTGTAGGACAGAAAAAGGCACGCGAAATCTGGTATCTTTGTCGTCAATATTCCGCTAAGGAGGCCCTTGACATGGGACTTGTTAACGCCGTGGTGCCATTCGACCGCCTTGAGGAAGAAACTATCGAATGGTGCGAAACGATACTGAAACGTTCGCCTATGGCTATCCGCATGATTAAACGTGCCCTTAACGCCGAACTCGACGGCCAGGCCGGGCTGATGGAATTTGCCGGCGATGCTACGTTGCTTTATTATCTTATGCCTGAGGCGCAGGAGGGAAAAAATGCTTTCCTTGAAAAGCGTGATCCGGATTTTGAGCAATTCCCTAAGTTCCCCGGCTAATATATCTATCCGATGGCATTAAAAGCCCGTTTTCAGCCATACACGCTCCACTTTAAAGAGACCGCCATTACATCCCGACAGCACATGGATGTAAAGTATACGTATATACTGCACTTATGGGATGATGCGTCTCCGGATGTGATTGGAACAGGGGAATGCAATCTGTTTGCCGGTCTGAGTGCTGAGGATTCGTCGGATTATTCAAACTTCCTGCAGAAAGCTTGCGATAATCCGGATATCCCGTTGCCTCAACTCTCATCCATTCGGTTCGGCTTTGAGTCGGCACGTTGGAGTCTTGAGGCAAAAGGCTCGCAGAAAATGATTGATACGCCTTTCAGTCGGGGTGAGGAAGCTATTACTATCAACGGACTGGTCTGGATGGGCGACAAGAGGACCATGCTCCGTAGGTTGCGCGAAAAAATTGATAGCGGATTCCGATGTGTGAAACTGAAAATCGGAGGAATAGATTTTCAGGAAGAACTTTCCATTCTCGACACCCTGCGTAAGGAATTTACAGTCGAGGATATTGAGTTGAGACTTGACGCCAATGGGGCGTTTTCTCCAGAAAATGCTATGGAACGTCTTGAGCGACTCAGCCGGTATAATATCCACTCGATTGAGCAGCCTATACGTGCGGGTCAATGGCAGGAGATGGCCCGTTTATGCGAGCACTCCCCTATTCCGATTGCCCTCGACGAGGAACTTATCGGATTCAGCTCGGATGCCTCAAAAGAAATGCTGCTTGATACGGTGCAACCTCAGTATATAATCCTTAAACCGGCCCTGTGCGGAGGGTTTGCCGAAGCCGACCGCTGGATTAATATAGCGAAGGAGCGTAATATTGGCTGGTGGGCTACTTCCGCCCTCGAAAGTAATATCGGTCTTAGTGCGATTGCCCAATGGGTTGCCCGCTATCGGCCGACGATTCCACAAGGTCTTGGCACGGGGTTATTGTATACCGACAATTTCCCCTCCACCCTCCGGCTTGATGGTGATAAGATGTGGTTTGATACAATTCAGGATAATAAATGGTAACGAAGAGAGCTGCATTTGCTGATTGGATGATGACAGACGAGGTCCGCGCGTTCATCGACGAGTGGCTTTCAGATCTGCCGTATGTTATAGTACATACATCCGGGTCGACAGGAGAGCCGAAAGAGATAAGGTTACTGAAAGAAGATATGCAGGCATCCGCTGAGGCTACCAACCGCTACTTCGGAATCAATTCATCCTCTCATCTTTTTTTGCCTCTTTCAGCAAGTTATATCGCCGGTAAAATGATGATTGTCCGTGCAATCACGGCAGGATGTCGTCTTACAGCCGTTCATCCCACCAATCATCTCCTGGACAATGACTACGGCGACATTGACCTGATGGCGGTCGTCCCGTCGCAATGCGAGTCGTTGATGGCAAACGAATATGCTCATAAACACCTGCGAAATATGATAGTAGGCGGAGCCCCCATCTCGGCTCCCCTTGAAAAGGAGCTGCTTAAAATGCCCTGGAAGACATTTGCGACATACGGGATGACTGAAACATGCAGTCATGTGGCTCTGCGGCCAGTTGGCTCGGATGTATACAGCGCACTCCCGGAAATCACCTTCGGTGTTGACTACCGAGGATGTCTTACCATTAAATCGGCACGTTTCAGTTTTAATATGTTGGCCACAAATGATATTGTGGAATTACTGTCGCCGGAAGAATTCAGATGGTGTGGACGTTATGACAATATCATCAACAGTGGCGGTATCAAGCTCTATCCCGAGCAACTTGAGGCCATTCTTAACCGACATTTCACCTTTCCTCTGATGGTCAGAGGGATTGAGCACCCTCTATGGGGAACTGCCCCACAGATAGTGGCGGCGCCGGGAAGGAGTGAAATGCCGGAGAATTTAATCCAGAAGATTGCAAACGTATGCGCGACCGAGTTCCCTATGGCGGCCCGTCATAGCGAGATTCTTCTGGTAGATAGCTTGCCGGTAACCTCCAACGGTAAAATCAAACGAAATATCTAAACTTAAACGCTACATTCGTGGCGACACACCCTATGAGCAGAAATTTTGAAAGCAGCAGCGATATCTGGTCGGAGCTAAACGAACAACAGGCGGCTGCCGCCGCTTTTGAGGGACGGAATCTACTTGTACTTGCCGGCGCCGGTACGGGGAAAACTCGCACCATAATCGCACGCGCCAAGTATTTGCTTGATAAGGGAGTGCCTGCCTCACGCATCTTGATTCTGTCGTTCACACGTAAATCGGCCAAGGAGATTGTGACCAGGCTTCAGGCATCGACACAGCGCGATGCGCGTGCGTTGAGAGGTCAGACCTTCCATTCGTGGTGTATGGAGATGATTGAACAGAATCCATCGGTATTCAATTTCGGCAAATTCACTGTAATTGACGAGGAGGATCGTGAAAGCGCCTTCAAACTCGTGTGCGGACGACATTTCAAGAAAAGCAATTTCATAAATCCGTCGGAACTGGCTGAAGTTTACTCCTATGCGATTAACGCACGCTGCAATCTGTCGACCGCAATCGGATGCCGAATTTTCAACGGCAAACTTGATGAGCGCACTCGCGAGAGGATTCTTACAAAGCTCCCTGTATACCAGGAAGCGATCAAGCGCTACATGGAATATAAAAGCGAACGGCATTATCTTGACTACGACGACATATTGCAAAAGGTGGCTGTAGGACTAAAAAAGAATCCGGAGGCTGCCAGGTTTATGGCCGAAAGCTACGACCATATTCTGATTGACGAGATGCAGGACACCAATCCTCTGCAATATCTGCTGCTTGAATCATTCTGGCAACGCTGCAATCTGTTTTGCGTGGGCGACGACGCACAGTCAATCTATGGATTCCGTGGTGCTGACTTCAATTCCATACACCATTTCAAGGAGATAGTACCTGAGGCAGACGTGAAGCAGCTGACGATTAATTACCGCTCGACACAAGAAATTCTCGACATATCCAATTGGCTGCTTGATCAGTCGCCGCTTGACTATAATAAACGTCTTACTGCATATCGCGGGAAAGGTGCCGTGCCGGAGATCTGTCACTTCCGTCACGAATGGGATCAGGCACGCGATATCGTGATGCGAATTAAGAACAGTCGGGGTGCAAATGGCGTACCTTACCGCGAGAATATGGTGCTGTCGCGCTCAAACTGGGGACTGAAGGCCATCGAGGCTTGCATGGTCGAAGCGCAGATTCCATATGTGGTCTATGGCGGCACAACGATTATGGCCTCCGCGCATGTGCGCGACATTGTTGCTGCATTGCGTATCGTAGCCAATCCTCACGACGAACTGGCGTGGGAACGCTACCTTCTCCTTTACCCGGGCATAGGTGAAATCACTGCCGCCAGGATAATAGACGCTATTGTAGGTAAGGATTCATTAGAGGAATGCAGCCAGGCCATTTCTGAAGGATTCAAATTGGATCCGAATGTTGTGGAAACACTTAATGCAATCCACCGACTTCAGTCCGCGGTGAATAAAGCCATCGAGGCAGCGCTTGAAGGCCTTTCAAAAATTCTCGCAACGAAATACAAAACCGACTGGAGCCGGCGCCGGAAGGACATAGCTTTGCTTGCGAAAATCGGCGAGACATCCGAAAGCCTCGTAGCGTTTATATCCGACTACATTCTTGATCCTTCTCTTGGAACGGCAATCAAAAACGAATCGGATCCCGACGATTGCGTTACGCTTACCACCATTCATTCCGCAAAAGGATTGGAAGCAAGCAACTGCTATCTCGTAAATGTAAGCGTAAACAGCTATCCCTCCGCCAAAGCAATCGCTAACGGGACGGAAGCCATCGAAGAGGACCGCCGTTGCCTTTACGTTGCGATGACGCGTGCCAAAGACAGCCTTGTGATATATCGTACACAATTTGCCGCTCAGACCTTTGCGCCGGGAAGTGCTGTGGACGGCTTTAATATCGATTGTGGCGAACAATATTTTCTTAATAACTTGCCCGCCAACTTATATAACCCTGAATATATTTCAGACGGCCTCCGCCACTGGGACGAATACAAAGGCGGTGGCATTACACTCGCCGACACCGACGACTTCGATTTTTCCTGACTACGATCAGAAACACAAAACAATAAGACATTGAAAAGAAACCCCGAACCGTTGCAGCGGTCGGGGTTTCAAAGGTTGAAAGGAGAATTGGGAAGCCGCCAATCTCAATCTATGTTAATTGAACAGCCGCCAAGCCTTTCCATTTTATGAGAATAGAAATTGCTCTTAAAAAGACAAATAGGCACTATGTGTTGATGCAAACAATCCGCACGGATTTCACCTCAAAAGTGGGGATAATTTTTGAAATCTACAATATGTTTCACAGCATATAAAGAGAAAACTAACCGTATAATTGGCTGGTGTTCAGTGCTTTTCTTTTGAGCCGCGAGTGGGTTTCAAACCATATATTCAAGGATATTCATCGGAATTCAAAAGAAACTATATTAGGTGATATTCAGCATTTTGTAAATTTTGGATATTCTCATAAATTCCTTAAAAAGCCCTTGTTTTGTTGTTTTTTGGCTACCCTTTGGCTACCTGAATCAGAATTTTTTATTACCTTTGTAAACATAAGAACTAAAGAGTAATAGATATGGCTATAAGGAAGAATTATCGATCCGATAATACATATATTATCAGTACTGATACCACCGACAATCCTAAGTTGGGGGCGAAAGTGCTGAATGATGGTCGGGAGAGTCTGTTTCTGGACTATTATTTTGGCTATACAAAGGTCTATAATGATAAGACTGGCAAGGAGACTGTTAAGAAAGATCGGAAACGCGAATATTTAAGCCTGTATCTTTGGCAAGCTCCCAGAACGCAACTTGAACGCCAGCAGAACAAAGAGATGCTGGAAATGGCCAAGAAAATTCGATTTGAGCGCGAACAGGAGCTGAAAGAGGACAAACTTGGCTACCGTCTGAAGAAAGAAGAAGTCGAGATAAACTATCTTGACTGGATGGCTGAGTATCATGCTAACTATACAAAGAGCGATGGCAATCAGATCCGTCGCGCCCGCACTGTGTTCATCGATTTCCTGATTGACCCCAAAATGAAACTGTTGCCGGAAAAAGTCAAAGGCGACATGACAAAGGAAGAAAAGGAGACTATCCAAAAGAATAATGCGAAGAAGGCAGCCGAAAGGGAGAAAAAGGCAGCGGGGCTGAAAGTGAAACCAGAGCAACTGACCAAGGATTTGATGCGCTCTTTCACTGAATATCTGATTAAACGCTTCACCGGAGAAGGTGCACATACTCTCTATGCCCGGTTCAAGAAGATGATATTGGCTGCTGTAGAAAAGGATATCATCCGTAAGAATCCTTGCACCGGCGTTTCGATAAAGAAAGACTACGGACAGTTGAAAAAGGACATTCTCAGTCAGGAAGAAATAACCACACTCGTTGCCACGCACTATGACAAGGAGAATCCCGACATTCGCCGTGCGTTCATCTTTTGCCTATATTGCGGTCTCCGCTGGTGCGATGTGAAAGACCTAACCTATGCCAATGTTGATTATTCAAACAAACTGCTGAAGTTTGAGCAGAGCAAAACCAAGGCTCATAGTGCGGCCAGTGGAGTTGTCATCCCGCTCAACGACGGACTTTTGGCACTCATAGGCCAACCGAAATACGGCAACCGTAATCAGATTATCTTCCCACTTCCAAGCCACACCATGTGTTTGAAAGCACTGCGTCACTGGGTCGCCCGTGCCGGTATTGAAAAGCACATAACCTGGCACTGCGCCCGTCATAGCTGCGGAACGAACCTATTGAGCAACGGAGCCAATATCAAGACCGTAGCCAGCATTCTCGGACACAGTGGCCTCGCCCACACCGAGAAATATACCCGTGCCGTCGATTCCCTCAAGCAAGCCGCCATCGACTCCATGCCACCATTAAAAATAGAGTGATACAATAATAGGCTTTTCAGTAACAGGGGTTGCTCAGTAATCCTAAATATAATAAATATAATTGCCTTAAAAAAACTTAATCTCTTAGAAAAAAGTTGTATCTTTGCATATTAGTTACGAATGGAACTTCAATCTGAAGATGACAAAAATATTAAAGTACATAGCAAAAGAAACGCAAGGAGAGTGTTTTACCTCCTTCAAATACTGCTATGATTCTATTGCTGGCCCTACCATCGAGTATGAGGGCGGAGACAAAGGTTCCATCAATCTAAAGGAATACGCAGAGGATGTTCACGACCCAAAACCAAGAGACCTCCGGCAACGTGTTAAGTTGTGTCTCATTGGACCGCCATTATTTAGGTATTTTCTTGATGGTTCGCGCCGTGTTTATAAGGTTGATGACATTCAATATGACAAGCAGGTTTTCCCAATAGTAAGCGGGCAAATTTCTGTTGCGTGCTGTTGCAGAGAAATGACCGAAGAAAATACTTTTGGAGGGTTTCATCACATTACTGAAGAAGCATATCCCGTAGTTTGTCTTCCAGTAAAAGCGAATGGAGAAGGCATTGACAACGAAGTTTTCTTTGGTAATCTTAGGAATAGGCTCAATGAATTGCCGCAGTTAAAAGCGGCAGGGATAGAGTTTCGGAAAGTTCTTTATTATCCCACCAAGCTCGATTTTGGTGAGACATACGAGAATAAAGGCATTGCTCGGATTCAAGATGAAATGATAGATTGCGAGAAAAGAATTGTTTCACAATTAGTGAGTAGGCATCTGCTTAATCAAGACAATTATTTGATTAAGGATGGCTCTATTCAGTATAAGCCCATGAAAACTGGGGATTTTCGCGAACTTTCCAAGATTCGAAACAATTATCGTCATGTAATTGGTGTGTCAAAAAAATTCAACCCTAATTTCATGCGAGATTTAAAGGACCAAAGCAGTGCCGGACAAATCGCCCGACTCCCCTTATATCATAGAACACCTGCGTTCCTTTGGCAACCAGGCGAACAATGGGGCAACGTTAATTTCGCGGTATGGTACATTCGTATTAGGGATATTAAGAAATCGGAATCCCCGTATGCCGGAGTTATCAAGGTCGAAAAAATGCTCATGACAGGGCATGAAGCAGAATATGGCTTATCGACAGATGAAATAGACACTATCTCTGCCCACCTAATTAACGAGCGCAATCCTGTATGTTATGGCACTGATGCACGTTGGGCAAATCATCTTTACCCCGTCTATATGACGGAGTACTATTGCAAAAGTCGTTTTCACAGCGACTATTATTTCTTAAATCTATTTTAGTTCAGACATATGGTAATAGGAAAAATCATAGCCACGGAGAAACAGCCGTCCACAATAGAAGATTTTACCTTTTGGACGAAGAAGGACTTAAAACTTAAGCCCTTTGATGTTGTAGTTGTTGATCATGTTAATGACTCCAAGACTTTTGGTGTCGTTGAAGAAATCTCACATATGACTGATTCCCCAAGCGCACTTGCAGGTTACATTTCAAGTGATTTTGGAGATGTTGATTCTCATTCTTATACTGAACGTATTGGCATGAACTATGTTCGGTGTAAGGTAGTTGGCAATGACAAGGGCATTTATATTCCTGTTCAAGAAGGTCGAAAAGTATCACTTGCCTCTGAGCCTGAAATTATGATGGCTTTAGGTCTTGACAAGGTAAAGAATCCTATACCTGCGGGGGTTATTGAAATGTATGACGGAGATAATAAGAAAATGCTACCCGTTAATTTCAATTCTCATTTCCTAATTGGACCCGAAGGAGCGCATCTTAACATTTCCGGCATATCTGGTCTTGCTTCTAAAACATCCTATGCAATGTTTTTGATGAAAGCAATACAGGACGTCCATATGAAAAAGGACAAAGACGAGTCTGTCGCTTTTATCATGATGAATGTAAAAGGTACTGATCTGCTTAAAGTGGATGAGATAAATGAACGCAAAGAAGAACTTGAAGCCATTCGTCCCATTTACGATATACTCGGAATGGAGATGTCCCCATTTAAGCAGGTAACGTATTTTTATCCTTATTCTAAGGATTATACTGCATATACCTACGACAAAAAGGATACAATAAAAGACCGCCTCGAAACCAAAAGAGCCTTCCAATATAAATATCTTTTTGAGTCGGTCGAAGACAAAGAGTGCCTTGACCTCCTATTCGCAAACATTGATGATCCCAATGAAACGATCGACTCTATCATTAATGAGATTCTCTCGAGTAGCGAATTTAAGGGGATAGACTCATGGGAGGATTTCAAAAATACTCTTTATGATAAAACTCAGCCCTCCGACAAATCCAAGAAAGGGACTGATAAATCCATTTCAGTTCTTAGTTGGAGAAAGTTTTATCGTCTCTTTAACAAGAGTTTCCAAAAATGCCGTCAGATGTTTACCGAACAACTCGGCAATGATGGGAAAAGTGTACGACTTCGCAACCAAATCTCCGAAATCAAGAAAAACGATGTTATGGTCATTGACATCGCCAAGCTTGACGAAGAATCTCAAGGATTTGTATTCGGTGACGTTATGCGAGCCGTATATAATCTTAAAATGGGAACCCTTAATAGGAGCGATGAGGATATTCCCGATAGGATTATCATCTTCATAGACGAGTTGAACAAATACGCGTCAAATGATGTGCCCAAATCTTCTCCCATTCTCCGTCAATTGTTAGATATTACCGAGCGAGGACGGTCTCTTGGCATCATCTTATTTGGTGCCGAGCAGTTTGTAAGTGACATATTCAAACGAGTTAAAGGGAACTGCGCAACCCAAGCATTTGGTAGAACAAATGCAATAGAAATCACGAAGGAAGATTTTAGATTTGTTCCCTCGGTTTACAAAACCATGCTTACTCGATTGATACAGGGAGAGTACATTATACAAAATCCTGTGTTTAGGTCGATGTTGAACATAAACTTCCCGCTTCCTATATACAAGTACTATGAGTGAGATTAAATCCGAAACTCCTCAGATTGGCAAGGATGTCATAGAATCTTTGACTCTTGGTATGTATGAGGACTGCAGGTTCATATACAGAGAATACATCCAAAATTCTGCTGACGCAATCGATAATGCCGTTAAAAACGGCATTATTACGCATGATGAAGGTTGTATCTATGTACAGATTGATACCGAAAAGCGAGTAATCTCTATTTTCGATAATGCTACTGGCATATCAGAAAAAGAGGTTATGGCTATATTACGCAATATAGCTCGTTCAACAAAAAAGCGTGGCGAAGATAAGGGATTCCGAGGAATCGGTCGTCTTGGCGGACTTGGATATTGCTCTAAACTAATCTTTGAAACATCCTACAAGGGCGAGCCTGTCAAGTCAACAATGACTTGGGATGCAGAATTGCTAAAATTTATAATTAACGACCGTTCTTCCCACGAGCAGGCTGTTGAAGTCCTTGAAAGAGTAACAGAACTAAAGACAGAAAAAGCAAAAGAATCAGAACATTACTTTAAGGTTACGTTAGAAGATGTTACATCTGATGATTTATTGGATGTAAAGAGCGTGACTGAATATTTGTCTATGGTTGCTCCCGTAGATATTTCATCTCAATTTTTATACAGGAACATCATCAACGAATTTAAGAAAAAGAATAATCTCACTGTAGACACCTATAATATTTTAATCAACGGAGACCAAATCTACAAGCCCTATACGAATGTAATATACAAAGAGGCAAATGGAGGGAAACAGAAGATTGACGACATCTTAGGCATTGAGTTTCTTTTAGCGAAGGATGAAAACGGAGACATTATATATTGGGGATGGTACTCAATTTCTTGTCTCAAAGGACAGATGAAACCCATAAATATAGCTCGAGGCATCCGTCTTAGAAAGGAAAATATACAAATCGGTGACGAAGAAATCTGCAAGAAGTTCTTTACTAAAACAGTAGACCAGCGATTTTCTTTCTACTATTTCGGAGAAATTCATGCTGTCAGCAAGGGCTTGATTCCTAATTCGCGACGTGATTATTTTGGAGAAAGCTCCGTTTGTACTGATTTTGAGCGGCGCATTAGGCAAGACTTTCTTAGCTTGAAAGATTTATGCTATGATGCTCAAGAAGTCCGTTCAAGCGTCACTACGCTTCAAAAGGGAGAAGAACTTCGTGCAAAAATAGAACAGAAAGAAAGGACTGGTTACATAAATCAAAAAGAAAAGTCTGATTTACAACTTCAGCTTGAAGCACAAGAAAAGAAAGAAGTTCAGGCTGAGAAACATTTGGCTAACGTAACAAAGAAGATTGAAGCAAATCAATCTCCTCTTACCAAGGTGATTGCCCGGTTGAAACCTGCGACACCAATTCCCGACCCGGAACCAATGCCAATTCCAGAGCCTAATCCGTCAGAGCCTGTAAAGACAAAAATTAAATACAGAACGGATAAACCCGAATACTCCTCTTACTCCAAAAAAGAAAAGAAATTAATTGGGCGCATTTATGAAGCAATCGGTTTGGCTCTCGCTGATGAAGCTCTACGGGAAGCGCTGCTCAACACGATAGAAAAGCAGATAACACAATGAACCGTAATATTTTATTATTAGAGCCAAACTATAAGAACAAATTTCCTCCAATTGGTCTAATGAAATTATCCACATACTTTCGTATGAGGGGGGATAATGTTGTGTTCTACAAAGGTGACTTAAAGGAATTTCTAATTAACGACATCACCTCCGACTGTGTTGCTAAATTGTCGGAGATAGATAGTTCTATTAATTGGAAATTACGCTCTGATAAAATTGCAAGCTATATTAAGACACGTAAAACAATTTTTCTTGACCAAATTAATCTTGGAGAGTCTGAATCTAAGCCTCTACTCATTCCTTGGGTTAATTACTATAAAGACTTCTATCATAAGAAAAAGTATTTAGACCATCCTAAGTGGGATTGGGTATGTGTTACCACTCTTTTCACATTCTACTGGGATATTACCATCGAAACTATTCTGTTTGCTAAAAGTTTAGTAAAAAATCCGAAGCATCTTATGGTTGGAGGCGTTCTTGCCTCTTTGCAACCCAAAGAGATTGAGGAAGCCACAGGGATAAAGCCTCATTGTGGAATTTTACTAAAAGATGGCATTGATGACGATAATAACTATATCATAGATGAGCTTCCGCTGGACTATTCCATCTTAGATGAAATAGATTACGTCTATGTGGATAGTGGTGCTTTCTTCAGCTACACTACAAGAGGTTGTATCCGAAAATGCCCTTTCTGCGCAGTGCCTACGCTTGAGCCATTTTTCCGTTCGTACATACCTCTTAAAGAACGTATCGACCAAACAAGGCGATTGTATGGCGACCAACAGAATCTTTTGTTGATGGATAACAATGTCTTAGCCTCAGAAGATTTGCCCCATATCATAGAGGATATTCGTTCTTGCGGCTTTGTCCCTGGTGCTAAGTACGTTGAACCTAATCAATACCACTTAGCCGTTCGCAATCTTCGTCTTGGTATTAATGATAGAGCGTACATCAGAAAGTGTTGGAAACTCCTTCAGCAATTAAATGACTGGAAGTCCCTTAATGCTGAAACTCGCACCGAGATTTATGATGTGCGTAAACAGTATGGCTTAATACAGCATATTACATGTACGAAGGAAGCGATTATCAGCACATATCACTACTTTGCAAAATTTTTCGACAAGAAATATGCAAAACAGAAAGGCCGACTACGCTATATCGACTTCAACCAAGGTGTGGATGCTCGGCTCTTTAATGAAGAAAGAGTTTCGCTCTTAGCACAAATTCCTGTTCGTCCTCTCAGAATCGCATTTGATGATGTTAAGACAGAGACAGCCTATGTAAAAGCTATAAAATTAAGCCATCAGCATGGTATAAAGGATTTTTCCAACTACTTGCTATATAATTTCAAGGACCGCCCAGAAGATTTGTATTATCGTATGCGTGTAAATGTAATGCTCTGCGAAGAACTGGATGTAAGCATATACTCTTTTCCTATGAAATATCATCCTATTCGTAACGAACACAGCCACGATAGGGATTATATCGGCGTTCATTGGAATCGTAAGTATATTCGGGCGGTTCAGGCAATACTTAACGCAACTAAAGGTAAGATTGGTCGTGGTGTATCTTTCTTTGAAAAGGCATTTGGTGCCAACACAGAGGAATTTATGGAACTGCTAATTATGCCTGAAACATTTTTATTATTCCGATTTTTCTTTGAATATCTCGGTTATACCGATTTATGGCGTAATGCTATGGCATCACTTTCGCCAGATGAAAGACAGGAAGCGTTGAATATTATTTATCAAAATAATTTCAATAACATTGACGAGCTTTCTACAAATGATAATGTTAAATATGTATTATCCTTTTATAAGAACTATCGAGGTGACATAGCAAACCCGAATTCGGAGCTCTATAGAAAGAAACAAGAATTTGAAGCAAATAAACGTAGGAAATAATAAAACAAGCGACCCATTCTCAAAAACGCATAATTTGCATTTTTATGGTTTGGAATAAATATTATTTATAGAATGTGCCACTATATCATTGTATTGCAATCTCTTATCTCACATAATGAAAGTGAGGTCGTGGAGTTCAAGAAGGCGGAGAACAACTTCGACTTCGATGACCTCTCCGTCCTCGTCAGTATTAATGAGACATTCTGTATTCTCAGGAGCCGTAACATCTGCGAATACGGCAAATGCAACAAAGTTGGTTAGGCTCGTATATATGGCTTTAACTTTACAATCCAAATATATACCAATGGAAATGATTATAAAATTATTAAAAAAGCATGAGGTGTCGGATAAAACTATCATTCGCTTGTATATTGTTTTTTCGCTATTTATAGGTGTGTTAGGATTTAGTATTGGTTGTTACCTAATTACTTTATTTACTAAAAATTGGATATGTGCGTTACTTTGTGCGGCGGTTATAATTGCAACCTATATTATGCTAAATTGGCTATCTAAAACAAATGGTACAATCGCAAAGCTATCTCAACGAATTTTGAACGCGGTTTACACCATGCTGTCTTTTTTTATGGACTTTGCATATCCGGGATTTATCTTATTCTTTGGTTTATTCATAGTTATAATTTTATCAATTGCAATACCATTAGTATCAGTTTTACTGTTGAACTGCTGTAATATTATAAGTTTGTCAAATGCTACAGTACTTTTTGTTTCAATTGCTATAGCTTCCATCATCAGTGTTTATTGCACTAGATTTTCTCATTGGATTTTAAAGAATTTCTCGCCTTTAAAGGATTGGGGGGAGCATCGATATCAAAAATATCAAATAGAATTAGTTCTTTATGTAGTCAATGGTAAAAATATTAATTTTTTGGTCAACTTCTTATATTTAGTTTACTTGAGCTCTTCTGGATTTTGCATGATACAATATCATGCGCCTCTTTTTAGTGAAATAGTTGATTCTGCCATTTTGAAAGCATTCCTCGTTTACATGGCATTTTCTGGAATGGTTAAATCTTATCAAGGTAAAAGTATCTCATCAGATGTTCTTTCTGCAAAGATGCTAAGTATGATTCTTGCAAGTAATCGTTATTCAAATGACAAGACTCAAGAAACGATATTAAGTATAGCTGATGAAGAAAATGAGTAAAGGACTAAGAATCGTTTCATTATTCAGAAATTAAAACGATAGTGAGATTCACCTTCAGTTATATACCATATGATTAAGATACATTACCTCTATTGACAAATCAATATAAGTTATGATTATAAACGATACTCAACTTCAATTGCTTAATGAAACAATTGCCGCAAATGGGCTAAAATTAAATGATTTTAATCTTTATGATGATGGACGAGAACTCCAATATTCTAATAAAATTGAACCCTCGTATCGTTTTTTGATATGCCCATCAATAAATGGAGCAGTCATTGGCGATGTATTCTGTGAACCATATACATATCAACGACATATATACTTAGGTTGTGATACATTCGAAAAGTGTTTGTCTTTAGCCAAAGAATGGGCTATTGTAACCAAATATAAACTTGAGGGCAAACCATATTATCATAAAGTTTTCATTAGTCATTCTTCTAAGGATAAGAAACTTCTTGATGAGTTTGTGGATAAGATACTCAAACTTGGGTGCGGATTCTCAAATGAAAATATAGTTTATACGTCTCTTCATTCTACAGGTGTAAAGTTAGGCGAAGGTATCCCAGAGTTCATTAAGCAGAATCTTAAGACATCGAACCTCATATTATTTATGATATCAAGCAATTATCGAGAAAGTGAGATTTGCCTTAACGAAATGGGAGCGGCATGGGCTCTTGAACGTAAAACACTTTCTATTTTGCTGCCAAATACTCCTTTTGAAAAGTTAGGCTGGCTTTCATCTTTCGATAAGGCTATAAAGATAGATGATGAAGAAGGACTTGATACACTCTTTAGCATGCTTACAAGAGATGTATGCTCCTTATCAGATTGGACGCGACTAAAAAAATCCTTCTTAAATAGGTGTAATGAATAACCATGAAAGTATATGAACTATCAATATATAGAAATATTCAAATCTCTTATCTCTCATAAGGAGAATGAAGTGGTGGAGTTCAAGAAGGCAGAGAATAACTTCGATTTCGACGATCTCGGCAAGTATTTCTCGGCTTTGAGCAACGAGGCGAATTTGCGTGGTCTTCCTTTTGCTTGGCTGGTATTTGGCTATGATGAGAAGAAGCATGAAATCATCGGCACATCTTATAAGGATGGCGAGGGCGCGCTGAACAAGTTGAAACATGACTTCACCAATCATACTACCGATGGGCAGACCTTCCGCGAGATTATTCCTGTCGAAGTTGATGGCAAGCGTGTTCTGATGTTCAAGATTCCGGCCTCACCACGAAATATCGTGATGAAGTGGAAAGGTATCGCTTATGGTCGTGACGGCGAGAGTCTGAAGCCGCTCAATCAGTCGAAGCAGGATGAAATCCGACGTCAAGCTCCGGCTCCGGATTGGTCGGCTGAAATTGTGCCAGATGCCACAATTGCCGACCTTGATGAGCTTGCGTTGGCTACTGCGCGGATTATGTATAAAAAAGTGCATGGTTCCACGATCCCGGCTAATGAAATTGATGAATGGTCAACTGAAGAATTCCTTTCGCATAGCGAGATGATGCGCAATGGCAAAATAACAAGAGCTGCTATATTGTTGTTGGGAAATCCTGTCGCTCTCCAGAAGATACATCCTGCCAATGCTCAGATCACATGGGTATGGAAGGATAAAGATGGAGAGATAGTGGATTATGAACATTATACCATTCCTTATATTCTTGCTGTTGACAAAATTTTTGCTAAAATCAGGAATAAGACGATGCGTGAACTACCGGGCGGCACATTGTTCCCGGACACGATGAAGCAGTATGAGGATTATTCCATTCGTGAAGCACTCCATAACTGCATTGCGCATCAGGACTATTCGCTTGGAGGACGGATAACATTAGTTGAAAATGAGGGTTTTCTTTATTATAGTAACCGTGGCTCATTTATACCGGGATCAGTAGAGAAAGTCCTCCGGGACAAAGGCCCTCAGAAGGATTACAGGAACACTTGTCTGTCTCACGGCATGGTTCATTTCAATATGATTGACACGGTAGGCCGTGGCATTCCTAAATTGTTCAAAGAGCAACGCAGACGCTTCTTCCCGATGCCTGAGTATGAAATTGATGATAGTGCTAAGACCGTTAGCGTCACAATCTATGGCATCGCTTCCGACGATGCTTATACCGATCTGCTTAAAAGCGATTCAACTCTTAGCCTTATGGAGTGTCTATGGCTTGATGCGGTCAGAACACATCGTCCTATCACTAAAGAGGCTGCCCGCCATTTGAAAGATAAAAAACTCATCGAAGGCAAAGCTCCACGATATAATATTGCGCTGTCTGTGGCTAAGAAGGTTCAGCAAATCGGTCAATACACCAGAGAAACAGGTCTTAACAAGAAAGCTCAGGTAAAACTGATTCTGCAACTTGCTTTTAACGCAGGTTCTACAGGTTTTAAACGAGCTGTCGCTTTTGAAATCATCGAACAGAGTTTGCCGGCAAGCATGACAAAGACTCAGAAACTTAACCACGTCTCACATATGCTTAGAGATATGCAGACTGATGGTCTTCTGAAAAAGAATGATAGCGGGAAATCATGGCTCATAACTCCTAAAGGGATACAAGAATTGGAAGTATAACGATAGAATTGCGCGTTTTTATCCCTTTTCTGCGCGTTTTCTGCGCGTTATCTGCGCGTTTTTTACGCGTTCTTATCGTTTAACGAGTCATTATCGGCTGTCGAATGGATTTACGACTAGTTGGCTTGATTTTACGACTAGTTCACGACTAATTAGCTGTTTTTGCGACTAGTTGGCTTCCTAGATCGGATAGTTGAGTCTAATTTCGGATAGTTGACGGATAGTTTGAGGCTATCCGGGATAGTTGTAAAAAACGAGTAGTTGAAGGTAAAAACAAGTAGTTTACCCGGAAAAACGAGTAGTTGGCGAGTAGTTCGGCAATTATCCGTGTAGTTTACGCCAAAAAGCGAGTAGTTGGCGAGTAGTTCAACAATTATCCGAGTAGTTTACACCAAAAAGCGAGTAGTTATTGGGAACAGGCGTGTTCTTTGTTTTCATTGTCCTGACACCATAATTGTTGTGTGGAGGTATAAGAGGAGAATGAACAACAGGGCATAGAGTAGTATTGTTAGAAGCGTCCAGCCGCGAGGAAGAGTGAAACTGCCGGTGAGGTAATTGCGGATGCGGCTTGTGAGGCGATGGCGAAGTGAGGCGATTTTTGGGAGTAAGCCAGACGGGAGATTAGAGAAGAGAGGTTGATATTTAGGAGACTCTGAATCGGTGGATGGCTCGTTGAGGATTTTCTGAAGGGCGATTTTGATGTCACGATAGTGGCGGTCAGTGAGTTTGGCTACGCCGAGCATCTTTTGGAAGAAGGCATCGTAGTCACGGGCGATAGCGGTACGCCATTCATGAACGTTGGAAAAGTAGCGTTCTCCTTTGGCTTCGCATTCCTGTCGGAGTCGGTCTTCGGATTTGCGGTCTTCTTCCTGATGGCGTTCCTGCCGTTGCTGCAGGCAGTCATGGCACGCTTTCAGAAACATTTCATAGATTTTGTTGGTGTCGATTTCGACCCGGAGGTTGCCATCGGTAGCGGCAGTCGTTTTGCCTTCCAGAATCAGAAGACGGTTCTTGATTTCGTTTAGCTCGTTGACTTGCTGATTGTGCAGTCGGTCAATATAGTTTTTATCGTTTGTATTCATCTTTTGCGTTTGAATGGTTTGTGTATGTATTGGTTGTCCTGTGCTTCCTGACGGCGACGGCGTTCATCGTTCCAGTCGAGGTCGTTGGTGGTGCCTCCGCCGCCGGAAGATTGCACGACTGCCGGTCCAGTTAGTAGCTCGAGTATTATAGACAATGAAATCAGACTAACTTCCGATGGTTCAGTGGGGGTGCTATTGGGTAGCACTCCCTCAAAAGGACTTTCCGTTTTGGAAAACCCTTTGCCTGAATCTTGGCAGGGTGCGGTCAATTTGCCCGTACCCTCCTCAGAGTTCAACATATGGTCTTGAGAGGGGGTGAACAAAACGTTCTCCCCCACATTCGAGGTCTCTCCGAACCTTCCCTCACAGAAGCCTTTGTTGGGGGTGGACAAAACGGCCACTCCCTCAACTGGCAATGCTCCGAACTTCGCGACGAGTTTGCCATAGGTGAGTTTCTGTTTGGACAGTTTAGAACCGGCATACCTGTAACCGTCTTTGGCGAATGAAATGCCTCGGATTTCTCCCGTGGAGCGGTTGATGCTGAAAGATGCTTCTATCCCATGAGCCTCCAAAGCATGTTGGAATTCAGCCCACGATGTAGAACGGTTTGCGGCGGCGATGGCTGCTGACTTTATATCGAATCGCAACTGTTGAATCGGTCGCAGTCTGTCATGGTTAACTTTCTCGCCTGTCATGTTGCCGAATGTCAGACCGTGGCGCAGCTTGATTTCCTTGCAGACTTTTGCGCTCCTGATACGCTCATTGAATGCGGAAATTACATTGCCGTCAAGGTCGATACGACTGAACACAAGATGACAATGCGGGTGCGTCTTGTCAAAGTGTCGCGCCACGATATACTGGGCGTTGGTGATGCCCATACCCCGAAGCCATTCATCGACGAGCTGCGCCATGAAACGGTCGCCCTGCTCATTGTCAGGGAACATATGCGCATCCTCTGGCGAAAATGAGATTGACACATGTTTTACCGGTTGCCCGATATGATGTACTCTTCCGCGACTGTCGGGCTGACGGAGATGGGTGTTGAAACTATCTGCAATCGTCTCGTTGGAAACGACACAGACATCCTTATACAACAATAGCCTTCCTCTCTTCTCATCGTTTTTGATGTCGTTGGCATAGCTTACCAGGCCTGCAAAATCAATTCTGTTTTTGAATTTGGCTATCATCAGATTCGGAATTTAGAAAGCAAATCGAGAGTTATTGTTAGCATACTATCAACCTTGCTTGCCACCGCATCGAAGCCCATGCCATTTGCGCATCGGGTGAGCTGATTGAGATTGTTGGCGATACCCTGAAGGCTGCGGACCATCAAATACTCCTCTTCAGTCAGAGCTTTTCGGATTGTTGTGCCCATGACGGCACGGGTAATGAATTTGTTGAG
>ERZ836877.2197-NODE-2197-length-26292-cov-3.099020_pt1 | contig 26292 bp, 10 predicted proteins | sample MGYA00519469_ERZ836877 | MGnify/ENA primary metagenome ERZ836877 (study PRJEB31850, sample SAMEA3708809) | human gut metagenome | biome: human gut; feature: human-associated habitat; material: faeces | place: China | collected 2014 ... | reverse complement strand
TATAAAATAACAATATTCCCCCAAGTGCAAGACAATCTTAAATGAAAGAGCCGTGTGAAAAGCCGCGAAAAATCATGCGTTTTTGTGAAAATTACAGAATTTATCCTTACCTTTGCATTGAGGCAACCAGTGTAATAAACCTTTTACCTCATAACCAATTTTGTACATTGCTGCCCATACATTAGTAAGGCAGCTTGAATACCATAAAAACCATACTGACTGACATGAAAAAGAGTTTTGTGATCGCAACCATGCTTTGCGCTTTGGGTGGGATGTATGCTCATGCGCAACGGCAGATTTCAAGTTTTAAGGAAATCAGGATTGTTTCCGGAAACACATCCACTATCGGAGGGGAGAAACGGACCGAACCGGATATTTATTATATTCCTCAGGAAGATGGCACTTATCAGGCCGCACGCCTCACCGTTGCGCCGAAGGATGCTCCTGCTGAAGTTACTGTGCCGTATCTCAACATGAACACTCCGGAATCCATCTGTGTGAACTGGAAGACATCAAAGAAAGAGACCGGTGCCATAGTGCGTTTCGGCACGTCTCCTGATAATCTCGACAGTTCCTGCGAGCCGGCCGTAAGATCCATCTCCAGCAATTATTTCTGGCACACGGCCAAGCTGACCGGTCTACGTCCAAATACCGTATACTATTATCAGGTCTCCACCAATGGCACCGACAGCGAAATATATCGTTTCCGCACAATGCCGCAGGCCGGCGACAAAGCCAAAATGCGTATACTTCTTATCGGAGACCATCAGCGCAACGAGAGATCCGATTACGAGTGGATGCTCAATGCCGCCCGTCAGACGGTAAAAGAAAAATATGGCGACGGACCGTTTGAGGACTATATCAGTTTCCTCCTCAACGATGGTGACCAGGTTGATTACGGAGGTGACCTCAATCTGTATGAGAAAGTACACCTCTATAAATCACGATCTGTGTCACCCACCCTCTCGAATATGACAGCAGTGGGAAATCATGAATATAAGGGGGATGACCGCCTGTATAATTACGACGGACATTTCCGCGAATACGGCAATCTGGAATATCAGGGTATTAAAAGCGGTACATCCGGCTATTATGCATACCAGACCGGTTCCGTACTCTTTGTAGTACTCAATTCCGACGATCCTTCGGTAGCGCAGAAAATGTGGGTCCGTAAAGTCATTGCCGCAGCTTCTGTTGATCCCTCGGTAGAGTTTGTCGTCAGTGTGCAGCATCGTCCGCTCTATGCAGAGCAGTACGCCGGTGACGTATCGCAATGGATGTTAGACGAGATCATGCCGATACTGTCCTCAACTCCGAAGCATGTGCTCAATTGCGCCGGACATCACCATCTGTATGCGCGTGGCCAGATGACTGATTCTCCCGTATATCATATAATAACTGGTGGTGGCGTCGGCACCTCGGCCGAAGGCTACGAGCAGCTTTGGGGGAAGACACCAGATAATTTCAATCACGACGAGGTTCAGAAGACAATCGACCACTGGACATACCAGATCCTCGAATTCGATCCCGAGACACGCACCATGACCGTAGATTGCTATTCTATCGGTAACTCGCGTCTGGCTCTTGATAATGAACTGGTGGATACTTTCACCCGCACTATTGATGCCGGAGAAATCCCCGCCCGTCCTGTGATCGCTCCCGTGGATGAGACGGTGACTCTTCCTTATACTTTCACACAGTCTACGGCCGATGCCGCATCCCCGTATGCTGTGCGTTATCAGATAGCATCTGATGCGGAGTTCAAGTCGACCGTTATTGATAAGGTTATCAACGCTGAGGATTTTTATGGCGCTACAGAAGATTTCCGTCCTCTTGACATAAACAAGGATCTTGATCTGAAGAAGTTTACTGTAGAGAACGGCGATCTCCCCAATGGCACATATTACATCCGTGTCTGCAACCGCAATGCCAATATCGAATGGTCTGAATTTTCAGAACCGGTAAAATTTGCTGTTGAAGGCGCCGGTGACCCCGCTACTGTAGATCTGGGAGGCCGTTTCTTCCATACCGGCACCCAGTTGCATCTTACCTATGGCGGTGCACCGCTCAATACTGATGCCTGGGTCGGAATATATAAGGAACATTACACTCCTGGAACTTCCGACACATCCGATCTGTATGAATACACCAAAGATGCCTCAGGCAGTTGGGATTTTACGATAAATACTCCTGGAGCCTATTTCGCTGTACTTTTCAAAGACGGTGGTTATACAGAGATTTCTCCGCGTGCATACTTCGTCGTGAGCGACAACTGCGATGACTCTGCCACTCCGTCTGTTTCCACCGATAAATTTGTGTATGAAGTTGGTGACCCCATCGTCGTGCAGCTTGAAAATGCGCCTTGCATTTCCAAAGACTGGGTAGGTATATATACTTCTACCGTAGCTGTCGTCAAGAATGGCAAGTCACATTCCTACGCATATGCCGGAAGTGATCCTATGGGTACTGTCACTCTTAACGTTTCCGGAAATTTCAACTATACAACCCCTGTGTCAGACGGTCTGTATTATGCGACATACTGTATCGCTGACCAATATTACGAACCGGTAGAGAGAAGCTATTTCATCGTTGGAAAGCCTGTACTTCTCGAGACTGAGAAAAAAGGATATCACTCAGGTGATGAAGTAAGATTCGTATATGAAGGAACTCCTGCATGGGATGGTGTCACACTCTCTGTATATTCCGGTGAGACACTGATTGCCGATATTCCCGTTGCCGACAATGGGGGAGTTGTTGGTTTTGAGGCACCTGCAGAAGGCGTTTATGAGGCTTGTATCCGCACTGCCGACGGAAAGGAAATATCACCCCGCATCGGTTTTACTGTCGAGAAGGCTGTCATAGATGCATGGATGAGCCGTCTTGAAGACAATGCATATCTGCATCAGGTCTCGATTCCCGGCACACACGATGCTGCCACAGGCAACGGCACTACAATGGATTCTTTTGCCCGCACTCAGGAACTGAGCCTTGTAGGGCAGTTTGAAGCTGGCATACGTGCTTTTGATCTCCGCCCCTCTGTTTCCGATGGGATTTTGAAGATATACCACGGCATAGTGGAGACAAAGGTTACATTCGACGAGGCTTTATCCGCGATTTGTGAGCAGCTTGACAATTATCCTACTGAATTTGCTGTGGTTGTTATGCGCCATGAGGATGATCATGAGAGCGCGTCCGACAAAGAACTCTGGAATGGACTGGTAGAGCAGACACTTGCTGATGAAAAATATGCAGGCCGTTTTGTTGACTTCACAAATACTCTTACTGTAGCTGACGTGCGTGGAAAAATTCTGTTGCTCAGCCGTGACAAATATGCGACTAAACCTGTTGGCGGTTTTATAACCGGATGGACACACAGCGCAGACTTTTCAGAGCAGGGCAACGGACGCGTTACAGGCACCAATTCCAGAGCATATGCCCGCCTCCATGTGCAGGATTTCTATGAGACACGCAATGCGATGGATAAAAAACTCAGCGCTATCAGCAACTTGCTTGACCATTCTGTGAAACTCAATACATCATCCTCGCACAACTGGGTTATAAACCATACTTCCGGTTACTCTCAGACAGGTCTCTTCGCCACAGCTGATGCTTACCGTCTCAATGCCGCTTCTACCAATATCGCTGTAGTTGACTATCTGTCTGACGAAGCCAATGCGGGTCCTGCCGGCCTTGTTATGATGGACTATGCCGGTGTGGATCGTTCAGGTGATTATGATGTTAATGGCCACAAGCTTGTTGATGCCGTCATTGGCAACAATTTCCGTTATACAATGCGTGGCAAGAGTTCCGGTGTCGAGGATGTGGCTGTAAGCTCCGAAGATGATATTGCCATCGTCGCAAACGGAGAGGTGCGTGCAAATGGTCTGATAGAGGTCTACACCACAGGAGGCGTCCTCTATGCTACAGGCTACGGTAAAATCTCTGTTACCGCTCCAGGCATATACATTGTAAGAACCGCCGGTGCCGCCTGCAAGATGGTTGTCCGTTGATCGATAGTGCGCACACGCATCTATAGTGCCGACACGCGAGTGGAGGCTCTGACAAATGAATCTTCCCGCAGGAAGCACTCTTAATAATAACTGCGCCCGCCTTAGAGATTGAAAAGTCTCAGGCGGGCGCGTTGTATGGATAATTCCGAAAAAATAAGGATTATTTTTTCAGCTTTATAGGCCGTGGATTTACACCTTCCTTTGTCATTTTAACCGGATTGATACGGCCGTTCTTGTCAAAAGTCATGCGGTCGATGCAAGTGACACGGAAATCGCGTGCAGTCTCTCCGGCAGGGCGGCGGTGATACACGATGTAGTATTCATCTGTATCTGGCACCTGGATTACAGAGTGGTGACCTGCGCCGGTTGCTATCTCGGGATCCTGTTTCAGGATTACCCCTTCACGTTTGAACGGACCGAACGGGCTGTCGGCTATCGCATAGGCTACGCAATAGTCGGGGCCGCCCCATCCTCCTTCGCTCCACATGAAATAGTATTTTCCGTCGCGTTTGAACATGAACGGACCCTCCACGTAGTTTTCAGGGGTTACCTCTTTGTAAGTCTCCCCGTCGGGGAAGGGCACGAGCGATTTGAAGTCATCGCTGAGTTTCACGATATTGCAGTGGCCCCATCCGCCGTAGTACATGTAGTAAGTGCCGTCGTCGTCAAGAAACACAAACTGGTCTATCGGCTGTGCGCCGTTTACAATGTCGTTGATCAGAGGTTTGCCGATATGGTCGCGGAAAGGACCGTCGGGGCGTGTGCTCACGCCGACACCGATACCTCCGATTTCCCCCTGGTGCACATCGTTGGCACCGAAGAATATGTAGTACTTGCCGTCTTTGCGCAGGGCGGCGGGAGCCCACATGCATTTGTGCGCCCATTTCACCTCGGTAGTATCTATCACCGAGTGGTGGCGTGTCCAGTTCACAAGGTCTTTCGACGAGAAACAGTCGATGAACGTCTGGCGTTCATATTCGTCGCTCCATGTGGGATAGATCCAGTAAGTGTCGTCATAAACCACACCTTCCGGATCGGCATACCACCCTTCGAAGACCGGATTGGCTCCGAGGGCAACCGCCGGAACTATGCCGGCGGCCGCCACTACGGATCCTATTATGAGATTACGTAGTTTCAGCATCGCTTATTTTTTCTTTTTAGACTGTTGTTTAAGTTCGTTGCTGAAAGAATAGGGATACGATTTCTCGTCTGAACCGCGTTTTACGTTGGGCTTGTCCGACATCTCGAAAGTGATGTAGGCGCCGCGGTCAAGCTGTGCATGTGTGAAGTAGTTGAGATCGTAGGGGGCGCCGTTGACCATTACAGCATCCACATAGCAGTTCTTGCGGCTGTTGTCCGGAGCTGTGATTACCACTTTGTTCCCGTTCTCCAGGTTCAGTGTCATTTTCTTGAAGAGGGGAGTGCCGATGATATATTCGCCGCTGCCGGGACATACTGGATAGAATCCCATGGCGGAGAATACATACCATGCGGAGGTCTGGCCGTTGTCCTCGTCGCCGCAGTAGCCGTCGGGGGTAGCGAGGTACATCTTGTCCATTACCTCGCGCACCCACTTCTGCGTCTTCCAGGGTTGGCCGGAATAGTTGTAGAGGTAAAGCATATGCTGTATGGGCTGGTTGCCGTGAGCATAGTTGCCCATGTTCATGATCTGCATCTCACGGATCTCATGGATCACAGCCCCGTAGTAGCTGTCGTCAAACAGTGGCGGAACTGCCATCACCGAGTCCATCATCTGGTTGAATGTTTCCTTGCCCCCCATGAGGTCGATCAGACCCTGGGGATCGTGGAACACGCTCCATGAGTAGTGCCAGCTGTTGCCTTCGGTGAATGCGTCGCCCCATTTCAGAGGATTGAACGGGCTCTGGAATGTGCCGTCCTCGTTGCGGCCGCGCATCAGGTTGTGTTCCTTGTCGAAGAGGTTTTTGTAGTTAAGGGCACGCTGTGCGTAGGGTTTCAGTTCCTTTTCAGATTTGCCGAGTGCTTTGCCGAGCTGATAGATGCACCAGTCGTCATATGCATACTCCAGAGTGCGTGCGGCGCTCTCGTTGATACCCACGTTGTAGGGCACATATCCGAGTTTGTTGTAATACTCGTGACCGAGACGGCCTGTTGAGGGCACCTGGGGATGCACATTGTTGGCTCCGTGTGTCACTGCTTCCCAGATTGTCTCCTCGTCGAAACCGCGCAGGCCGTTGAGCCATGCGTCGGCAACGATGGAGGCTGAGTTGTTGCCGACCATGCAGCCGCGGTGTCCCGGGCTTGCCCATTCGGGAAGGAAACCGCTCTCTTTGAAAGTGTTGGCCAGACCTTCCTGCATCTTCTCGTTCATTGAGGGGTACATAAGGTTCAGGAACGGGAAAAGGCAGCGGAATGTGTCCCAGAAACCTGTGCCTGTGAACATGTAGCCGGGCATCACTTTCCCGTTGAACGGGCTATAGTGCACCGGTTTGCCGGCGGCGTCGATCTCATAGAAGCTCATGGGGAACAGAACCGAGCGGTACATGCAGGAGTAGAATGTGCGCAGACGGTCTATGTCATTGTCCTCTACGTCGATGCGTCCGAGTGTTTCGTTCCATATGTCGCGTCCTTTCTGTTCGATTGTATCGAAGCTGTCGTTGCCGATCTCTCTGCGGAGGTTGAGCTCGGCCTGTTCGGGGCTGATGAACGATGACGCCACGCGTGCGTTCACGATCTCACCTTTCTTGGTTTTGAAGCCGATTATGGCGCCGGCATGGTTGCATTCGGCTTTCAGCGACGACGTGTCTATCTTGCCGTCAGATACAGAAGCTGTGTAAGTGAAAGGTTTGTCGAACTCGATTATGAAGTAGTTTCTGAAATTGTCGGGCACACCGCCGCTGTTTTTGGTGGTGTAGCCTACGATTTTGTTCTCGGCGGGGATGATGTTCACATATGAGCCGTTGTCAAGTGCGTCTACAACCACATATGCGTCATCTGTCTGCGGGAAAGTGAAGCGGAGCATGGCGGCACGGTCTGTAGGGGTGATCTCCGCCACTACGTCGTGGTCTGCCAGATAAGCGCGGTAATAGTAGGGTTTTGATACTTCCGCCTTGTGTGAGTACCAGCTTGCGCGCTCGTCCTGGTCAAATACCGGTTTGCCGGTGACTGGCATGATGGCGAACTGGCCGTGGTCGTTGATCCACGGGCTTGGCTGGTGGGTCTGTTTGAAACCGCGGATTTTGTCTGCGTCATACGTATAGGCCCAGCCGTCCCCCATTTTTCCGGTCTGGGGGGTCCAGAAGTTCATGCCCCAGGGCATTGCTATCGCGGGATAGGTATTGCCTGTGGAAAGTGAGTGCTTCGACTGTGATCCTACCAGCGGATTCACATAATCTACAGGCGATTCCACTGCTCCTGCGCCTGCTGCTATTCCTGCTGCGAGCGCTACGGTTGCTAAATGCTTTAAGTAGTTCATTACGGGAATTTGTATTGATAGAACACCTGTCAGCCGGCACCGTATATACGGTTCGGCTGACAGGTCTTGGTGTTACTGTTGATTATTTGTTGGCGTTCTTCTGCTCAAGCATCTTGATGAAGTATCCGCCTACGACCGCACGTGCCATGAAGCCGCGGCGATGATCATTGTCGGTGAATACCCAGTCGCTCATCGGCACACGGTCCACGGTTTCGTTATAGAAGCTGTAGAGCGGAGTGATGAAAGTCTCGAATGATTCCTGGTCGGGAGCCATTGTGGCTGTCCATACGATCCAGTCGCTCTTGGTATAGGTCTCGCGGTTGTCAAGAGGCAGGCCATATTTGTTCTGGCGTGTCTTGTAGTATGCGATCTCCTTGTCTACGATCTCTTTGGGGAATACATTCAGGCCGAGCAGTTTGTCCCATACCAGGTTGTATTTCTGGCTCCAGGTGCCCTCCTTGTCGAATGTCAGACGGTAGTGGTCGCCGTCATTGGCCATTTCTTCCCATTTTGCGGCATAGTCGCGGGCGATCTTGTTGTATTTCTCGGCTACTTCTGTCAGACCCTGCATTTCTGCCATCTGGGCGTAGGCTGCGATGGCTACGATTGCTTTGGCTGAGAGGTTCACGTTGTGTGCGAAGTGGCCGGCGAAGTCGTCGGTGCAAAGCTGGTTCTCGGGATCGAGACCGTATTCAACGAGGTAGTCAACCCATGTGGTGAGGGTTTTCCAGTGCTTCTTGGCATACTCGGGGCTATTCTCCTGCTGGCATACTGCATCGGTGATGATGATCATGTTGCCGCCCTCTTCGATGGGCATGTCGCCGCCGTATGTCTGGCCGTTGGCCTGGGGATAGGTGCCTACGTCATGTGCGGGGAAAGGTTTCTCCCAGCGGCCGCTCTCGCTGTATTCGTAGATGAAATTCATCAGGCCTTTGGCGAGTTCGGGATTGTAGTAGAGGAAGAACGGTGCGGAAGGATAGGTGATGTCGACAGTACCGATGGAGCCGTTGGAGTCGTTCTCTTTGGAGAACATCAGGATCTCGCCGGAGGGAGATTCCACGAGCTTGTGTGCGGCCAGGGTCTGGCGGTAAGCCAGGGCGCAGAGTTCGGCATATTTCTTGCCGCCGGCTGCGGTGGCGTCTTCCATAAGCTGTTTGTCGAAGGCGTAGCAGCGGTCGATCAGCTTGTCATATTCTGCATTGGCGGCTGCGAACTGGCTTCCGATGGTCTTGGAGCCGTCGCGGTTCCAGTAGGGACGGAGGTTCTCGCCGAAGTACTGGATCGAGTAGTTGTCGTCGTAGCCGATCATGATCTTGCCTGTGGCTGATTTTACTTCGCCCAGGTCGCATACAAGTGCCATCTGGCCTTCGGCGTCCTCTCCTGTGGTCTTGTCGGAGAGTTTCTCTCCCTTCACGAAGTTCGCGCGGAGGGCGTCGGCGCCGCCGATTCCGTAGGTTGTGTTCTCAGAGGGAGCTGCCATGTAGAAGTGTCCCCAGTCGATTCGCACATGGTCGCCGCGTTTTGCGAGGGTCTTCTGCTCTTTGCTGCCGCTCTTGAGGTATACGAGGCCGTCTTTCTCATAGGCTTCGGAAGCTGATGCCTGGTAGGGCTGGTCGAGTGCCCAGCGGGGAGATGCCTCGAAGTAGATCTCTACGTCGTGGTCTTTGCCGTCGTTGGAGTCTACGGTATAGGTCACATAATTGACGGGACGGCTGAGAAGTTCCAGATCGTCTGTGAACATGGGGGCTGAGAATGTCAGCGCCAGGTTCACGTCGCCGCATGTGAAGGTATAGTGTGTCTGAGTAGCCTGTACGTCTACTGATGTCTGGTCTGCTGTGCGGTCAAACGATCTGTTGGCCTCTTTCGGGATAAGCAGTCCGAAGTCGAGCAGACCGTTGCCGACAGGGTTGATGCACTCGGCGGCGAGTGTGTTGGATCCCTCGCGCAGGGCGGCACGTGCCTTATCGTCGAGTTTGATTATCTTGTTTTTGTTGCATACAGGACCTGTGCTGTAGATCTGTGTGCCGTTGATATAAAATATGGCGTCGTCGTCATTGGAGAATTCCAGATATACGGGACGGTCGCCAAGGTTCTCGGTTATGTCGGCTGTACGGCGTACCCATATCTCGCGGGTGCCCCACTGTGTCTTGGCCGTGGGCTCGTTCTCCATGGTGCCGAAAGCTCCTCTGTCGGTCTTCCATTTGGAGTCGTCGTAGTTCTCGGCAGTCCAGTCGCCGGCAGGTTTCTCTGTTGTCCAGCGGCCTGTCCAGTCAGCCTGCTGAGAGGTCGGGACGATCGGTTTCATCTCCTGCTCCTCCAGACCCATGAAGCGGTAGGGCACACCATCCACTTTCAGTACTCCGATGAAGGGGAAGCCGATACCGGTCCAGTGCATTACAGACGATTCGTAAAGCTGATCCGTGGGTGACCATGCGCTTGTGTAAGGGTCGATGGTTACCAGAGGATAGGCCGGAGCCCTCAGATCGTTTTTGATTACCTCATGTGAAGCGCTTCCTGAGCTGCCGCACGAGATGAGGCAAGGCGCGAACAGTGTCGCGAGAATCAGTTTTTTCATGTGATATGTTAGTTAAGTGGTATTTATTTCTTAAGCATCACCTGTGGGGCGATGGCGAGCATCATGGCCGGCACCGATGAGGCGGCATAGCTGCCTATCATGTTTTCGTCGGTGGTGGGTTTCCACGATTCGCCGTCGCATATATTGCGGTTTCTGTCGCGGTTCTTCCACCCTTCCTCTATGTTGTGCACGATGAATTCACGGTATTGGGGCTGTCCGCATCTGTCGGTAAGAATTTTCATATATTCCACCCAGATGGCGGGATATACACCTTGCTCCAGGCTACCCTGGTCGTAAGGTTTGCGGCGGTTGTGTGCCCAGGGGAGCAGTCCGTGCTCGGCCGACATCACATTGATGGAGTAGTCGGCCCCTTTCATGGCGTTTTTCAGATAGTGTTCCTCTCCGGTTGCCAGATACAGCAGGGCTGAAGCTCCGATGTATGTACCCTGGTTGTAGATCAGAGGGTGCCCTCCGGCGTGGTCTCCGTGGCGGCTGTCATGCACCATGCCTGTCGAGGTATCGGCGAGATTTCTGGCACTCCAGTCGTAGATCTCTTTTGCCATCTCCAGATAGCGGTCTTTTGTCTCGTAGTTGGGACGCTTGAACACTCCGTATTTGTTTCCCCACCATGTGGGATTGGGGTCTTCGGCGCGGTCTGCCGGCGCTGCTTCATGCAGAAGCATGGCTGCCACCACTGTCGGGAAGTTTATGCACGACATTTTGCCGTGTCCGGCTTCGTTGGCATTGGGAGCGTCGATCGGCTGCCACTGCCAGAACATTCCGCCGCCAAGGCCTTTCTCAGGATCGGCATACGACCCTGTGTCACCTACACGCGGAGAGCCGTACCATACGCGCGCAAAGCTTCTCTCGGCAAGTTCACGGTAGCGTTCGTTACCTGTGGCGAGATAGGCGCGTGCCATTGTTATTGTCCACCATTGTATGTCGTCGTAGATGAACCATCCGCGGTTGAGGTCGCAGTCATCGAAATCGAAATTGAGGTAATGGGCTATGTTGCCGTCAATTATTTTTGTGAGCAGTTCGGAATACTCTTTCTCTTTTTTCTTGTCGCCGCTCTTTTTTGCAAGTTCCACTGCATTGAGCGCCATATCCACATACATCGGCTGGCACCATATGGCGGCAGCTCCGCGGTCGCGTCCTTTGGCAGCGCGGTCGCGGTCGGTGTTCTTGTAGATATACTTGTTCTGGTCAAGGTAGACGGTGTTGAACGCGTCGTAGGCGGTCCACACGTCTGATACTTTCAGTTCGGTTATGGTTTCAGAGTTCTTATCGGATCTATTTGCCTGTGCGTGAGTTCCGATACATATGGCTGCGCTGGTAATCGCAGTCAACAGAAACTTGTAATTCATGCGTTATAGTTGAATTGGTTTTTGAGTTGGTAAAGTTAAGAAAAAAAATCCACTTATGGAAGCTGTCGCGATGCAATTGCATGGTTAAGTTGATATTGTCGGATTTTTCCGTACACTTTGTGTGCTGAGGGATATAAAACAACAGCAGGGGAGCTGTCCGGATCGTGCCGTAAGCTCCCCTGCGGAGGTCATAATGCCTGTCTTCACGTCAGTGATGACGTCTGGAAGACTGGACTTGTTGTCTGCCGGATTTTACAGTCTGTAGAGTTCTTTGCGCACTGTGCCGTCAGCGTCTTTCACGATGTTGATGCCGGGTGTGGGGCCGTTCAGGCGCATTCCCATGATATTGTAGTATTCCGGTTCACCGTTTACGCGGTCGGCTGCCGGTGCTTCTATGCCGGCGAAATTGCCGAATACTGCCGACAGGTCTCAGGCGGTCCTCATCGAATTTTACAATTTCACGGTCGTAGGTCATGATGCCGTTCACCTCGGTCTCCACATCGGTGGTCTGTGTATAGACGGCAGCGCAGTAATTGATTTTCTTACCGTCCTTCTCATATCCTTTTGCTATGTCGGCTATCTGGCCGGCAAGTTTGGTATAGGCGGTTGTTATTGCAGCGGCGCTGTTGTAGGTGTTGTATGTCTGCGCGTCGCGTTCAAACCAGCGGTGCCCGTTGATGTTGCGTCCGAGACCGCCGTATTCGCCGAGAACCATCGGACGGCTGGGGTCGAAGATGTTCTCCTGCAGGCGGATCGGCTGATCATATGTGTGTTGGTCCACGAAAGTGCCCTCGCCGAGACGGTAATGGTTGCCGCCGCTCGCGGGATTCACCAGACGTGTGGGGTCGAGTTCCTGTGTATATTCAACTATTTCAGCTGTCTTGAACTGTCCCCATGCTTCGTTGAACGGGGTCCATACCACGATACAGGGGTTGGAGTAGTGCTGCTCGATGATCTCTTTCCATTCCGCGCGGAAATTTCTTTCCACTGTACCGTCGATGTTGCACTGGTGGTCGTCATAATAGCGGTCGGTTACCCACCCTTCATGTCCGCGGAACTGTGATGGCATATCCTGCCATACAAACATGCCGAGGCGGTCGCAGTGGTAGTACCACCGGCGCGGCTCCACTTTCATGTGCTTGCGGATCATGTTGAAGCCCCATTCTTTTGTCTTCTCTATATCGTAGAGCAGGGCTTCGTCAGTAGGGGCTGTCAGCAGGCCGTCGGGCCAGTAGCCCTGGTCGAGCGGACCGAACTGGAACAGGTCTTTGTTGTTGAGCTGCATGCGCCAGTATCCCTCTTCGTTTTTAGCATAGGAGATTTTGCGCATGGCTGCGTAGCTGTTCACTTCGTCTGCCACCTCGTCGCCGTTGGCCAGTGTCACGGTCACATTGTAGAGGTAGGGATCGTTGGGATGCCACAGACGGGGAGTGGCGAGGTCGAATGTCACGCTTGTGTTGGCAGCGGCGTCCACGCTTTTGCTTTCGATCACGTTGTCGCCGTCTTTGAGTGTCACGGTCACTTTACCGGTGGGAGTGCCGGTATAGGCCATGTCGAATTTCAGGGTGCTGTTGTCCACATCGGGTGTTATGCGCAGGTCTTCGAGGTGCGCTTTGTCAACCGGCTCCATCCATACGCTCTGCCAGATACCGGAGGATGAGGTGTACCAGATGCTGCCTCTCCCGTCGGGATAACGGCGCTGTTTGCCCACGGGCTGACGCCCTTCGTCGGTGTCGTCTGTAGCTTTTACATAAAGGGTGAATTTGCCGTCCTTTATCACGCCGTTGTCAATGAAGCGGGTGATGTCTACAGAGAATGCCGTATGGCCGCCTGTGTGGGTCGCTGCACGGTTACGTGTTGTTGTACCGTTGATATATACATCTGCCACATAGTCGACAGCCTCGAAGTTCAGCACTATGTTTTTGCCGTTCCACTCTTCGGGAATAGTCACTTCACGTTTGTACCAGAGTACGTAGCCGGGCTCAAGCGGGCGCATTACTCCCGAAAGGCTCGACTCAACGGGAAAAGGGACCAGTATCTTCCCTTCATACTCTTCTCTGGGTGCGGTTCCTGTTGTGAATGCGTAATCCCAGAGACCGTTGAGGCTTTCCCACTCTTCGCGTGCCATCTGGGGACGGGGATATTCGGGGTGCGCGTTCTCGGGTGACACTTCAGCTGCCCAGCGGGTCTTGATATGGTTGCCTTTAGGCTCCCATGCAACCTCCTCTTTCTGGGGTTTGATGCGGTCTACGAGCACTTTCATCCAGAGGCCGCCGATCACGGAGCGTCCGCTGAAGTTGCATGTCACGCCGCTGTGTGACTGGTAATAGTCGCTCAGAGGTATGCGTGATGTGGTCTCGTTCATGTAGTCCCAGTGGCGGTCTGAGAATTTGAGGAATGTTTCAGTGTCGGGTGCCATAGAGGCTGTCCAGAAGATCCAGTCGCTCTTGGTCTGGAGATCGCGGCTGTCAAGGGGCAGACCGTATTTCTGCTGTTTGTTCAGGTAGAATTTGATCTCGCGGTCAAGTACTTCGGCAGGGAAGAGGTTATAGCCCCATGCCACGTCCCAAAGCATGTTGTATTTCTGGCTCCATGTGCCTGACTTGTGGAATTCCATGCGGTAATGGTCGCCGTCGCGTGCGTCACCTTCCCAGATAAGGGCCATGTTCTTGGCTGCCTCGCTGTATCTTTCTTTGTCGCCGCGGACGCTTTCGCCTATGTAGTTGAGGAGCTCGGCATATGCGCCTACTGCTATGATCGCTTTTACAGAGAGGTTGGTGTTCTGTTCGCTCGGGCCTTTGAAGTCGTCGGTGCAGAGCTGGTTGCCCGGGTTCTGTCCCTCGGTGCGGCAGAATTCAGCCCATGTGCGCAGCACGCTCTTGTAGGGTTTGAGCCACTCGCCGTCGCCTGTGAGTCGGCAGATTGCATTGGCAAGGATCAGCACGTTGGCAGATTCTTCGAGAGGCATGGAGTCACCGTAGACCATACCGTTGGCACGGGGATAGATGCCGAGGTCGTGGGCGGCGCAGTTTTTACCTTTGCGGGCGTCGCTCAGGGCATAGTCGAGGATCGAGAAGATCATGCCTTTCTGCAGGTCGATGTTGTAAAGCAGGTAGATCGGGCATTCGGGGTAGGTGAGGTCCATTGTGTTCACGAAACCGCCTGATTTGTTCTCTTTTGAGAAATAGAGTGTCTTGCCGGTATCATCGCGGAAGAGCTTGTGTGCGGCCATTACCAGACGGTAGTTGGCTGCAAGCTGTTCTGCGTATTTCACGTTGCCGGCTGCAAGGGCATCGTCGTAGATTTTTTTGTCAAGGGCACGGCAGCGTTCCATGTTGTTGGCGTAATTGTCGCGGAATTCCTCGAACGCCTGGAAGATGGTCTTGCCGTCGCGTGCGTAGTATGCCTTATAGTTTTTGTGCATGTATTGCATGTCCCAGACTTCGTCGTAACCGATCATCATGAAGTCGCGGGCTTCATCTATCGAGCCGAGATCGTTCATGAATGCGAGTGTTGGCATTGTGCTGCGGTTTGTGCTGCGCACCGCTTCTTTCTCGGAAGCGGGGAGCTTGCCTGTGGTCACGAAAGTGCGCTGTGTGGTCAGCGGGTCGGCAACTGCTATCTCGCCGTTGATGGCGGGAATGTAGAGGTAACCCCAGTCGATGGCTACCATGTCGCCGGTGCGTTCAAGCACTGGCTGGGCTTCGGAGCCTGCACGCAGATAGTCTGTGCCGTTGACTTTGGTTATGTCAGACAGTGTGGGCTGTCCCATCTCGTGTACTGTCAGCTGTGCGCTTGTGCCGAGATAGAACTGCACGTCATGCTTCTTGCCGTCAGTGGATTTCACTTGATAGGATATGTAGTTGATCGGGGTGGAGATCATGTCAAGGTCGTCGATCAGCATCGGGGCGGTGAAAACCACGTCCAGGTTCACCGGGCCGCAGGTGAAGTTGTAGAAGCTGCTGCATGCCATTACATCCACAGAGTTCTGTTTGGCCTGGAGCACCTCTTCGTCCTCGGTGAGCAGGTTCTTGTAAAGGCCGAAGTCTACGTATGCGCCTCCATGTGTGTTGTGGCAGTGGGCTGCCATCACGTTTCGGCCGGGTTTGAGGGCTGCTTTCATGGCGGCTGTCAGCTGGCGCTCCTCCCCCTGTATCCAGGTCTCGCCGGTGTTGGCCACACGGGTGCCGTTGATGTACATCTCGAATACGTCGTCATGCGAGAACATTACCCACAGGTCCTGGGCGATGTCGTCGGCGGTGAGATCTATCTCGCGGCGCACATAGATGTCGCTGTTTTCATCTTTCCAGGTGTTGTGCACGTTGGGGTATTCGTTGGGCGTGCCCCAGGCTGCCTGTTCTTTTGACCAGCTGCTGTCATCGAAGTCAGCTTTTGTCCAGTCGAGGTTTGTCTGGCGGGTATGGCTTACTGTGCCTTCCCATCCCGGACCGTCGATTGTCATGGGGTGGATCGGCGCGAGGAGGTTCTTTTTCTCCTGTCCCATGAAACGGTAGGCGATCCCGTCTACGCGCAGTATGCCGTCGATCGCTTTCTCACGTTCGCTCCAGTGGCGGGTCGGACCGCCGTTAAGTTCGTTGTAGTTCGACCAGATTGAGAAGAACGGGTCGTTTACGATGACCGGTACCGATGGCAGACGAAGGTTGCTTTCTTTGTACGGTTTGAAGTCTTCGGGGGTCTGGGCGAATGCCGGCATGGTTATGGCTGCCGTCAAGGCCGCAAGTCCCAATAGTTTTCCGATGGGTCTCATAATATGTGAAAATGGTATTAATGATTGGCAAAAATGCTTGGCACCACTGTTTTGTGTGCTTTTAGCGCTTTTTTGCGCACTTGTGCACAAAATTACTCCATTGTGGATGAAGGCGGTGGCATAACCTGTTCAAAGAATATTAAATATTGTTCACCTCTGTTTTGTTGAACTTTTGGGCGGATTTCGATACGCTCCTGACGCGAAAATACTGTTTTTTGAACAGGGATTTTCCTCAGTTTGCTTCGATATCCCGTACTTTTGCATCGTTACTAACCGTGAAAATTTGTGAACACTGCCGGGTTCTGTAGCCCCGATGAAAACGGCTCCCGGCCATGAATGACATATTGAAATTCTTTAACCTTAAAGATAAATACTCAATTTAACCTTTTTATTTATGAAACAAAGAGACTTAATTCTCGGATTAGGGTTCCTCGGCGCTTTCACCATGGCAGCACAGTCGCCTTACACCGGCAGTGTGGCTCCCACTGAAGGCAGCGCGGACTTTTATCTGTATCAGGTAGAAAGCGGCATGTGGCTTGAAAACAACAGCCAGCCCAATTTCTGGACCACTCGTGCAGGACTTGGTAAAACCGGTTTCGATGTAGCTGTAAAGGCGATAGTAGGCGGTTACCAGCTTGACCCGAAACTCAACGGCAACCGTAGTATCAACGGTGAAGGTCTTTACATGGATACCGGCCGTGCCGTGACAACATGGGGACTCGTTCCTGTTACTGTTGACGGAGTAAGCAACGCCTATAACATCCAGATGCTTGTATGCGATCAGGAAGGCTACGACAATTACCTGCTCGGTGAGAACAACGGCGTTATTGCCGACGTAAATCCCGAAGCTACCAATACAACATGGCAGCTCGTGAGCCGCGCCGACCGTATCAGCCACATGAAGGCTGAAGCAGCCAATGGCCCTGTAGACGCAACCTGGCTTATACCCGGCGGCGATTTCAGCCGTAACCAGAATCCCCGTTATGAGGAAGCAAAATGGGTTCACAAATTCACAAACCAGTATGGCGGTGGTGTAGCTTGCGACGGCTCTATGCACAACTCGGTGCGTGAGGCATGGCACCATGTTACCGGTTATTCACACTATGTGGTTCTGACTGATCTTCCCAACGGAACATACCGCTTCCGTGTCCAGGGTTATTACCGTCAGAATTGGGAGGATGCCGATGCCGTGTCAAACTATGTTGACGACACATGGCCCCGCAATCCCAAATATTTCGCCGGCGCTTACGAGAAACCTTTCCGTCATATCCTCAGCGAAGTTTTCGAAGCTCCCGGTGAAGGTCCTTCTAACGAATGGAAAGAGATCGCCGAGCTCAACCAGTGGGTTCCCGACAAGATGAACACCGCTTCACTTGAGTTCCTCAACGACCGTTATCAGAATGAATGGATCGAAACTGTGGTTACCGACGGAAATCTTATCGTAGGTGTTACCAAACTTGATGGTCTCGATCGCGACTGGTTCGTTTATGACAACTTCCAGCTCCAGTATGTAAGCGACGAAACTCCTGCCGTAGACCTCACCGAGGTTATCGAAAGCCTTAATAACGCTATCAAGCAGGTTGAGGCTCTTCAGCAGACCCCCGGTTCGCAGAAAGCTCTCGAGGTTGCCCGTCAGGCGCTCACAAGCACAAGTGGCACTGAGATCCGTCTTGCTACAATCGACCTTCTCAACCTTATCGATGGTCTGACAGCAGGTGCGAATTCAATCAAATACTTCAACGAGACACTTGCTATAGAGCCTAAGCTTAACACTTATGCCACCCGTGCTATGGAGATGTTCAACACAGCTACAAGCAAGTCTGAGTTTGACGCAGCTCTCAAGCAGCTCCGCTTTGCACGTCGTCGTCTCGCTGCCGACCGTCAGGAAGATATCTTCAAAGGGAGCGCTCCCGAGCCTAACGGCCAGTACTATCTGTATAACATCGGTCAGAGGCAGTTCCTCTGCGGTGGTTCTGACTGGGGCGCACACGCAGCCCTCGGCATGCCCGGCATCCTTATCACACTTGAAGAGGAGAACGCAGAAGACATGACTTACCATATCGACACACAGCTTTACAACGGTGACACCAAGCACTATATGAACTACCCCGGTTATCTGGACTGCGATAAGGCTGGTGCATGGAAGTTCGTGCCGGTTGAAGGCAAGGAAAATGTATACCGCATCCTTCAGAACGACTATCAGGATGCATGCATAGCTTATGATCCCGACGCTAAAGTTGACAATGAGGATGGCGACGGTGGCCGCACAAAAGATGAGACCACCGTATCCGGTCAGTTCCGTGGCGTATGTCCTGCCGGTGACGACGAGTGGAAGCTCGTTTCCCGTGAGGAGCGCGAGGCTCTTATGGAAACCGCAACTCTCGAGAATCCTATCGACGCTACTTTCTACCTGATCAGCCCGGGATTCAACCAGCGCGAGAACGTTGAGACCGGATGGTCTTTCACCAACACCAAGGTTTGCGACCGTGGTTCACGCCGCAGCAACTTCGTAGTTGAGTCTTGGGACAGCGAGGACTTCGATGTCAGCCAGACCGTAGTGCTTCCCGAGGGTGTTTACGCATTCACAGTGAACGCATTCTACCGCAACGGCCACCACGTGACCGAACTCGACAGCGAGACTGGTGAGGTTACAGTAGCAGGCCAGCCCGATCAGGAGATGGTTTCCAACGCTATCATGTATGCTACAATGGGCACCGAAGCTGACCACCACATCAAGAACATTCTTGAGGAGAGCGGCAAGGCTCCCGGTCAGGGTGCTGATGTCAAGAGCCTCGAAGGTGTGACTTACCACTACCCGCAGTACACCGATCAGGCAAGCGACTTCTTCCGCAATGGTCTTTACAAGAACCAGACATTCTTCCATACCGACGGCTCTGACTGCCCCATCGGTATCATGCAGGATCCTGACATGATCGAGTGGCTTCCCCGCCACTGGATGGTTTGCGACAACTTCCGTCTCAAATACTTCGGTAACAACACTACCGTTGAAGAAGCTAAGGCCGGTATCGAAGAAGTTGTAGTTGACGACGTGAATGCCGCTGAATTCAAGGGCGACAACCGCATCTTCAACCTTCAGGGTATCCAGGTTAAGAACACCGACGCTCCCGGCATCTACATCCAGAACGGTAAGAAGTTCGTAGTTCGCTGATAAGCGTTAGTTGCCATACGGCAGCGATAACCATATAAGACGTTATTCAGTCTTATCCTACGGCAGTGCGCCTCACGAGGCGCACTGCTTTTTTGTCCCATGACTCCTGTTATACACCTCCTCTCTATGGTAAGGATTTCCGGTTGAAATTATTTTAGGGGAGTTTCGGCAGATAATCAGGTGTTCTGCGCTATTATTTTGCCGATATGTAGGATAATTTGTATATTTGCCTGTTTTTTAGCAATGACAGCTGAAATATCAGGTATATACAGTAACCATTAGCAGAAGGAGTTTGCCGCAATATGCAGAATAACGTGAATTTTTACGACCAAACATGGCTGGTATACGGCACTTGCGCGCTGTTGCTGTTGTTGGTCGCCGGATGTGTCGTGGTGCTCCTTTCACGACGCCTGCATCGCGACTATCAGCGGCGCATGGACACACTTTGCGTGGAGAAAGAGCATGAGACGTTTGAGGCGAAAATGCGTTTTTTCGTGAATCTCGTGCACGAGATACGCACTCCTCTCACTCTGATCAGCATTCCTTTGGAGCAAATGGCTGAAAGCGCTGAAAACGGCACTCTCCAGGGGGAGGACAACAAGAGACATATCGCCTCCATGCAGCGTAATGTGAATTATCTGCTTGGTATCATAAATCAGTTGCTGGATTTCCGTAAGGCCGAGGATGGCAAGGAGGTTCGTCTGGCAACTGCATGCCACGACGTAAAGTCACGCCTGTCGGAGATCTGTGGCCGTTTTGAGCATCCTATGGCAACCATAGGCAAGCACATATCGCTGATAATGCCGCAGGATGAGGTGATGGCGGTCTTTGATGTTGACAAGACAGACCGTGTGATAATGAATCTTATCGGAAACGCGGTGAAATATTCCCGCAGCCGGGTTGATGTCACCCTTGCCGAGCCTCAGGATGGTGTCATTCGCATTTCAGTGGCCGATGACGGTCCGGGGATTGCACCACATGAACGCGAGCACATATTCGATACATATTATCAGATAGGTAACGACAATGTGGCTGCCAATCTCGGCACCGGCCTCGGTCTGGCATATGCCAAGCTTATAGCGTGTGCGCATGGCGGCGACATAACAGTTGACAACAATGAGACCGGGGGAGCGACATTCACTCTTGCATTACCGGCAAAATGTGCTGCCGGCGCCGGGGATCCCATCCCCGGCGGTGTCTCTGCAGGCGCAGAGACACCGCGGCAACCGGGTAATATAAAAGTATTGCTTGTAGATGACAACAGGGAGCTGCTGGCTACGGTGGCCGACGCGTTGCGTAAGACCTACATCGTCTATACTGCGGTAAATGCGTCAGAGGCATGGGATATGCTTGGGCACAAAGAGTGCATAGATGTGATTATCAGCGATTTCATGATGCCGGGTATGAGCGGTGCAGAACTATGCAGAAAGGTAAAGGAGGACAATCGGTTCAGCCATATACCGTTCATTATACTCACGGCCAAGACCGATACCGGCGCAAAAGTGGAAGGTATGGCCTGCGGAGCCGATGTGTATATGGAGAAACCGTTTGCCATCAGGCAGCTGACGTTGCAGATAGCCAACATAATACACACGCGTGAATTGAGCCTGGCACGGATGTCGGGCTCGGGAAACACATCTCAGCTCGCGCTGCCGCCTGATGAGGATGAGCCGTCGCTGAACCGGATGGATGCGGAATTCCTGAAAACGCTTGACGATTACATCCGCGACAATATTTCGGAGGAGGAGTTCTCAATCGACGTCATGGCCAAGCAGATGAATATGAGCCGCTCGAGTTTCTACCGGAAACTGAAATCCGTCACCTCCATGACGCCTGTAGATTACCTGAAAAACTACCGTCTTGATTATTCGGCACGGCTCCTGCTTGACGGAGTGCGTGTGACCGAGGTGGCTGCAATGTCCGGTTTTACCTCGTCTTCTTATTTTGCGAAATGTTTCAAGGCGAAATTCGGCATGATCCCTAAGGAATATGTGGCTTCAAAAGGTGGAAAGATGCCCCCTGACCTGCAGTCATGACTGCCGTTCATGGTAAATAACTATATCAAATAACTATATTCAAGATATATTTCGAATTTATTTTCACAACCTTATGTTTAATAGCAAAAAAACGATTCTGGCAACTTGTGCCGCCATGACGTACCTCGCCTCGCAGGCACTGACCGTGGAGACACTCCGCACCCAGTATCAGACCAATCCAGTGGGGATTGACAAGGAGAGCCCGATGTTCAGCTGGCAACTCCGCTCGGATCAGAGGTCTACAGTGCAGAAATCATACCAGGTAGAGATCGGCCTTGACAGAAACATGTCGGGGATAGTTTTCGATTCCGGTACGGTTGAGTCGGCCAGTTCCGTGAATGTGCAGCTTGACGGACTGCAGCTGCAGCCTTCCACGCGTTATTACTGGCGTGTTACAGTGACAGACAATCACGGCGAGACCGCGGTTTCCCAACCGGGTGCTTATTTCGAGACGGGGCTTCTCGGATCAGGATGGAGCGGCGCGCAGTGGATCGCTTCAGGCACAGGTGCCCCGCAGACGTCCGAGCCTGGAGCGGATGTGATCAAGGACTACGTGATTGAAACCGATTTTGAAGTTGACCGTGCTGCCGCCGGACTGATCTGGGGAGCTACGGACCGTAACAACTTCTACATGTGGCAGATCAGCACCAAAGATGGTGTGCCTCGCTTCCGTCCCCACGTATGGAACAACGGTAATCCGCAGTGTATGGCGGAGATAGATCTCGGCATACCTCTGAGAAACTGGGAGACACACCACATGCGCATCGAGGTGACCGACGGTGGCACCATGGCGCGTACATATCTCGACGGCATACTCATCGACGAACGCAAGGGAGTATATCCTTACGGCCAGGTGGGCATGCGTTCCTCAAATATCGATGGACGCGGCAACAAGCCCGAAACCGCATTCTATGATTACTTCAAAGTGACAGCTTCAGACGGCCGCGTGCTTTTCGACGATACATTCGACACCAACGAAAATTTCGGTATCGGCGAGGTTGCCAACGGACAGCTGCATGTTTCCGGACCGGAAACGCTGGTGTTCCAGAATAATTTCACCCCCGATGCCTCTGTCAAGGATTATACTTTCGAGGGCAGGTTCACCATCGAACAGTTCTGTGCCGGCATCGCTTTCGCGGCCAAAGACGCCCAGAACTTCTATATGTGGCAGTTCAACATCGAGAACGGCTTCCCCCGTTTCCGTCCGCACCGCTGGGCCAACAACAATCCAGCTTGCCTCGCCGAGATTGACCTGACCGGCAAGGTATCGCTCGATGCGTATACACCACATACTTTCAAGATTGTGGTGAGCGACAACGGCACACGGGCAACTACATATCTCGACGGTATCGAGATCGACAGCCGTACCGGCCAGTTCGTCTACGACAAGGTCGGTTTCCGTCATTCCCGCAGCGAGCAGGAATGGGAGATCTTCGAACGCGCATATTTCGACAACCTTACGGTGCGCGACAGCGAGGACAACATCCTCTTTGAGGAGGATTTTGAAAATGCAGATGACTGCTCAATTTCGGGCGGTACGATAGTCGACGGCCGTCTGCTCGTGGGTGCCGATGTGGAGACCTACCCCTGGGCCAAGAGCGACAGCGAGGGAGACACGAAACTCCGTTACGATATCGACGCAGACATAACGCTTATCAACGACGCTGCCTCGCTGATTTTCAGCCAGACAAAATCAAACTGCTATTTCATGTGGGCCATCAACTGCAATGACCGCGGATATCCCCTGGTGCGTCGCCATCAGTATGCCAACAGCACGAATCCGCAGTTCTCCGACACCCGCATGGAGGGATTCACCAACGAAGACATCCTCGGTGTGGAGCACCACCTGCGTCTTGAGATTGACGGAAGCGAGGTGCGCACATTCATAGATGACAAGCTCGTTGATACATACACCGATACATCCGGCCTGCTTGTCAACGGCCTCATCGGTTTCCGCGTGTTCCATGAGACTGTCAACGAACAGGCTTACTGGGACAACGTGAAGGTCACCGAATACAAGGGGAACACCAAGCGCGTGACTCTCTCCGAGGATTTCGAGGGCGATTCCTATGAGTTCTCATCCGGAGAGGTGGTGGATGTCAACGGCAACCGCAAGCTCTACAGCTATTCTCCCGCACAGGAGACGAAGATAATGCAGGACGCCGCAACGGCTTCCCCTCTCTTCCGCAAACAGTTCACTCTCAATGGAAATGTGAAGAGCGCCAAACTCTATACATCTGCACTGGGTGTATACAATGTATATATCAACGGGCAGCGTGTAGGACATGAGCAGAACGACGGCAGCATGATCTTCGACGAGCTTATGCCCGGATGGAGCGACTACCGCAGCACAGTGTTCTATCTCACGCACGATGTCACATCACTGCTGAAAGCGGGCGAGAACGCCCTCGGAGCCGTGGTGAGCAACGGATGGTGGAACGGCCAGGTTTCCCACGGCATCTACGGCTCTTCCGACGTGGCTTTCATCGGCAAACTTGTCGTTGAGCTTGAGAACGGGGAAGTGGTGACACTCGTCACTGACCAGTCATGGCTTACCTCGCGCCGCAGCGCCATAAAGGGTGGTGAGATCTACCACGGTGAGATCTATGACGCACGTCTGGCCGATGGTTGGAGCACTCCCGGTTATGATGTCTCTGCATGGAACGGTGTTTCACTCGACCGCCAGAGCCATGGCGAACTTATCGCGCACGAAGGTCCTACTGTGAAAGTGATCCCGTCGCTCGAGCGTAAGCCTCTCTCGCTCACCGTTTACGAGGGTACGAAGGACAACGGCACCAGATATGGTGAGATAAATACCGTGGCCACACATGCAGGCGACGCTTCAGTTCTCCTGAAGAAGGGTCAGACCATGGTGGTTGACTTCGGCCAGAATGCTTCCGGATGGGCGAAATTCAAAGTCAAAGGTGCTTCCGGTGCCAAGGTAAATCTCCGTTTCGCCGAGATGATCAACGACTCCGGCGATACCGAGCGTGGCAACGACGCTGCCAAGGGCGCTCTCTACACCATCGCTCTCCGTTCGGCCAAGGCTGCCGGACAGTATATCCTTTCCGGCCACCCCGATGGGGAGATCTATCGTCCTACCACCACTTTCTATGGTTTCCGCTATTGCGACATTACTGTATCGCAGGATGTGGAGATTGAGTGGATTACCGCCGAGACCATCAGCACTGAGGCTGAGATGGGATCGTCGCTCAAGGTGAACGATCCTGCTGTAAATCAGCTTTACAGCAATATCCAGTGGGGACAGTGGAGCAATTTCGTGAGCGTGCCCACCGACTGCCCGCAGCGCGACGAGCGCCTCGGCTGGACAGCCGATACCCAGGTGTTCTCCATGGCTGCCATGTACAACGCTCAGGTGCAGGGATTCTACCACAAGTGGATGCGCGACATGCGCGACGGTCAGCTCGACAATGGCGCATATCCCAACGTGGCTCCCTTCAACTGGGTTGAACACGGATCGAGCGCATGGGCCGACGCAGGCATTATCCTCCCATGGAATGTTTATGTGATGTATGGCGACAAGGCCATCATAGAGGAGAACTACGCTTCAATGGAACGCTACATGGACTGGCTCGCCACCCAGAAAGAGGGTCAGTACCAGTATGTCGGCTCTGATACACGTTATGGCGACTGGCTCGCTTTTGAGGATACCGACAAGCGTTTCGTATCTGTGGCATATTACGGCCACATGGCCGATCTTATGAGCCGCATGTCGAAGGCGCTGAGCCAGACCGAGGGTGATGAGTTCGATCTCAAAGCCGCCAAGTACGCGCAGCTCTTTGCCGATATCAAGAGTGAGTTCAAGACCCGCTACTGGGCTTCGGGACGCGTGTCAGGACTTCGCCAGAAATCCCAGTGCGCCATGTTGCTCGCCCTTCGCTACGATATGCTCCACGATGAGGCTGCCGTTGAGGATACCCGCACCAAACTCCGCTCCAAGATCGAGAAGAACGGCAACAAGCTCTCCACCGGCTTCCTTGGCACAGCCGTGCTCAACCAGACACTCAGCCAGTTCGGCATGGACGATCTCGCATACGCGCTGCTTCTCCAGCGCGAGTGCCCCTCATGGCTCTATCCTGTTGATCAGGGTGCCACCACCATGTGGGAGCGCTGGAACAGCTACACCCGCGAGGGAGGTTTCAGCAAGAGCATAGAGATGAACTCATTCAATCACTACGCATATGGCGCGGTAGGGGAGTGGATGTACCGCTACATGGCAGGTATCGCCCCCGACTACGACGCACCCGGTTTCTCGCACATCATCCTGAAACCTTCGTTTGATGCCGGGCGCCGCATATCCGACGTAGACGCTACTTTCGCTTCAAACTACGGTCCGATCGACGCCGCATGGAAAACTTCCGATGACGGCCAGTATGTCTACAATGTGACAGTGCCCGCCAATACCACCGCCACTCTCATCCTCCCCTCGTCGCCTGACGGCGCTGTGGTGTGCGAGAACGGAAAGCCCGCTTCCGAGGCTGAGGGCATCGCCGATTACGCTGATGACGGCACTTCCGTGACAATGACCCTGGGGTCAGGTTCTTACAGCTTCTCCGGCGGCATTGCCGCAGGTGTGGAGAAGGTAGAGGCTGATGGAAATATACGCATTTATCCCAATCCTGCCACTGAAACTGTGACTGTGGAGGGAATCGAGGCAGTGGAGAGCATGGAACTGCGTTCTCTCGCCGGTGCGCTTGTGGCTTCGGTCAAGGGATCTTGCGTGCTTAATGTGTCGTCTTGCGCTCCCGCGCTCTATCTCCTTACTGTCAAGGATGCCGACGGCAAGACACATGTGATGAAACTGATCAAGAACTGATGGCACTGGAGTAGCGCGTCGGCCCGCGGTTCAGAGCTGCCGCCGGCGTGTCTTTCCCAGTGTACCATATGATGCC
>ERZ836877.2194-NODE-2194-length-26303-cov-3.637230_pt1 | contig 26303 bp, 15 predicted proteins | sample MGYA00519469_ERZ836877 | MGnify/ENA primary metagenome ERZ836877 (study PRJEB31850, sample SAMEA3708809) | human gut metagenome | biome: human gut; feature: human-associated habitat; material: faeces | place: China | collected 2014 ... | reverse complement strand
AGCCACAAGGGGGTCGACGAGACGCCGGTTGATGTCGGCCGCCTCGCAGCTCTGCACGAAGGCATCTTCATCGCTGAGACGGCTGCGCTTTTTAATCTGGGCCGCAGTCATGTCAAAATCGACGGTCTTATAATTAAGGTATATCATCGCCAGAGTGCTGAGGCGATGGTTTGTTTCGGGCGATATAAGATAATGGGCCACCGACGTGTCGAAATAGGGAGCCGTGAAGTCGACGCCCTCGCGACGCAGAACAATCATGTCGCGTTTGATATCATTCCCGACCACCGTGACACCGCCGCCGAAAAGGCGTCGCAGGACAGCCCTGGCACCGTCGCGGGCGTCGCCCGGCATAGGCATTGAGAAATAGGCCGTGCGACCGTCACCGGCAGAGATTGCCAGGCCTTCAAACTCGGCCGTCATGGCTTCTTCGCCGGCGGCATAAAGCGATATGCCGACATTATCGGCGGCAAGCGCCTCAGTGACAAATGCGTCAAGAGCGGCGACATCCGCCAGGCGGCGGCAGCCGTTGCGACCGAGGTCGAAGGTATCGGCGTTGTCGGCGGCAGCGGTCTCCGACTCGTCGGGGAGGTCGAAGAGCGAACCCATCGGGGACCGGACGGTCTTCACATCCTTCTCGGGTTCGTTTTTCGCGGCAGATTTGACTCCGGTGAGACGCGAGGCCATGGTCTTGAACTCGAGTTCGTCGAAGACGGCAGTCAGCGCCTCGATGTCGGGCTCACGGCGCCGCAGGTCTTCGGGACGCACGTCGAGAGGCACATCGGTCTTGATGGTGACAAGAAATTTCGAGAAACGTATCTGTTCGGCGTTGGCCGCAATCCTGGCTCCGAGCGCGCCCTTGACGCAGTCGGCGTGGTCGAGCAGATTCTCGACCGTACCCCATTCGCCGATTAGCCTGGCGGCAGTCTTCTCGCCTACGCCGGGACAGCCGGGCACATTGTCGCTGGCATCGCCCTCGAGCGCGAGCAGGTCGACGACACGTCGGGGCGACGGTATGCCGTAGCGCTCGCAGACCTCCTTGGGCCCGCGAATCTCGAAACCCTGGCCGCGCAGCGACGGGCGATACATATATGTATTGTCGTCGACCAGCTGACCGTAGTCTTTATCGGGCGTCATCATATATGTCGTGAAACCCTCGAGTCCGGCGAGACGGGCGAGCGAGCCGATGACGTCGTCAGCCTCGAAGTCGGGCATCTCGATGACCGGTATGCGGTAGGCCTCGAGGATACGTTTTATATAAGGTATGGAAGCCGTGATGTCTTCAGGCTGTTTGTCGCGCTGCGCCTTATACTCGGGATAGACCTCGTGGCGGAAAGTCTTGCCGCCCGGGGGATCGAAACAGACAGCGATATAGCCCGGATTTTCCTTACGCAGAATCTCGTCGAGCGTGTTGCAGAACCCGAATATCGCCGACGTATTGAAACCCTTCGACGTAATGCGCGGCGAACGTATCAGAGCATAATATGCCCGGTAGATGAGCGCATAAGCATCGAGCAGAAACAGTTTTTTTTCTTCCATCATCGAATATTTTCTTTCTTTGAGAGCATAAAATTACAAATTTTACCGCCAACATCAAGTGTACAACGCCCTTTAAGCATATTTTTATCATATTTTTAAAAAAAAGTTGCTACCTTTGCCACTCATTATGACGACGCTCGAAGCCATTCAGACAACAATCGCGCCTGAGCTTGAAATGCTCAACCGCCGCATCATCGGACAACTGTCGACATCAAACGTGTTGATGAACAGCGTCGTCACCTCACAGCTTGAGTCGAAAGGCAAACAGATAAGGCCCATCATCGTGATGCTGTGCGCCAAAATGTTCGGCGCGGTCAACGACAACATCATCTCGGCCGCGGCAGCCGTCGAGCTGCTTCACAACGCGTCGCTGATCCACGACGATGTCGTCGATCAGGCCAAGACCCGACGCAACCGTCCGACAATCAACTCAATATGGGACAATCACATTGCAGTTCTTGTCGGCGATTTTTATGTGTCGAGCGCCATGCAACAGGCCATATCGACAGGCGACATACGCATCATCGACTCGCTATGCCATCTCGGCAAACTGCTGTCGCTCGGCGAAATAGACCAGATCTACAACGCGCGCTACCACACCCTCACCGAAGAGTCATACTATAATATCATAAGCTATAAGACAGCCTCGCTCTTCGTGGCCTGCGCCAAGATGGGCTGCTACGGCATAGGCGCCGACGACGACAGCACCGCGCGTCTCGCCGAATTCGCCGAACTGCTCGGACGCTGCTTCCAGATACGCGACGACATCTTCGACTACTTCGCCGACAAAGATGTCGGCAAACCTACCTGCAACGACCTGCGCGAAGGCAAAATCACCCTGCCCCTGCTCCACGTGCTGCTCGACGAAAGTCTTGCCGCCCACGACGAGATGCTCGCCCTGTCGCAAAAAGAACTTCTCGACGACGACGATATCGAACGCCTCGTCAATTTCGCCGTCACCAACGGCGGCATCGACTACGCTTTCGACGAAATGAAGCGTCTGCGCGACCGCGGCGCCGCAATCCTCGCTTCCTTCCCCGCATCAGAGGCATCAGAGACGCTGATGAAGATATTCGACTACATCATCGAGCGCGAATATTAGAATCATAACCATTTGATTTCCACGAGAAGCCTGTTTCAAGCGAAAAAATATTTGAATTTTTTTCAAAAAATATTTGCACAATTGAAAAACACGCCTTAACTTTGCACTCGCAAAAGCAACGATGCTAATGCCTCTCCACCGAAAAGGTTTAGAGAAACCAACAACAACAAACGGTGCGGTAGTTCAGCTGGTTAGAATACTAGCCTGTCACGCTAGGGGTCGCGGGTTCGAGTCCCGTCCGCACCGCAAGAGGAGAGAGGAGAATGAGAAATAGTAATTTTGGTTTCCAAAATTCGTTTCTCATTCTTTTTTTATATCCTGTTCCACAATCATACTAAGAACTTCAGGCCTTGAGGACCAATGTGTTGGATGCTACAGCTGAAGCCATGGTTCCATATCGCCCGGCATGAGCACGCAGCCCGCGCCAGTTTTTAAAAATCTTTTTGTTCGTCTGTTCCTTATGCCCTTATGTTCTTCCCGTGGCACATGACATTGGTCATTTTGGCGCAGAAAAAATATGCTATTTAGCATTTTTTTGCTGTTTAGTAGACCTTTTTACCAACAAACTGTCTTTATTGGCAATTTTAGACAAGGTTATTTTTGCTAACTTTGCAGCGCTTAACTACATATGACAATAATACAATAACAAACAAACATAACAAAGTAGATGATTATGAAACTCAAAGCGCTTAAAATCACAGCTCTGTCGTTTCTCGCAGTCGCTCCGGCCGTTCTGACCTCCTGCGGCGAAAAACAGCAGGCAGTCCAAGCAGGGGCTCCCGAGATTGCAGTCGTAACCGTCAATCCGACGCGAAGCGAGCTCAACAGCACATACCCCGCCACAATCAAGGGTAAGACCGACATCGCCATCCGTCCGCAGGTGACAGGCTTTATCACGAAGGTACACGTCGACGAAGGTCAGGCCGTCAAAAAAGGCCAGGTGCTCTTCACGCTCGACCAGGTACAGTTCCAGGCCGCCGTCGACCAGGCCGAGGCCGCAGTGGCAGCAGCCAAGACAGCCGTCGCCACCGCTCAGCTCACCGAGCAGAACAAGCGCATGCTCCTCGACAAAAACATCATCAGCGAATATGAGTGGCAGATGGCCGCCAACTCGCTGTCGCAGGCCAAGGCCCAGCTCGCCCAGTCTCAGGCCGCTCTGACCAACGCGCGCAAGAACCTCGCCTACACCGTCGTTACGTCACCCAGCGACGGCGTTGTCGGCACGATACCCAACCGCGAAGGCTCGCTCGCATCGCCCTCGTCGGCTCAGCCTCTGACGACAGTCAGCGACAACTCGCAGGTCTACGCCTACTTCTCGCTCACCGAGAAAGACATCCTCGACATCACCCGGGGAGGCAAAGCCTCGCTGGCCTCTGAGATCGACAAGATGCCCGAGGTATCGCTCATTCTGGCCAACGGCGAAGTCTATCCTCTCAAGGGTAAGGTAGCCACAGTCTCGGGCGTCATCGACGGCTCGACAGGCGCCGCCAGCGTCCGTGCGCTCTTCGATAATCCCGACAAGATGCTGCGCAGCGGCAACACAGGCACAATCAGCATCCCGCAGAACAACGAAGAAGCTCTCGTGATTCCGCAGAAAGCCACTTTTGAAATCCAGGACCTCAAATATGTCTACACCGTCAATGACTCTAACATCACCAAGACGACTCCCATCAAGATTCTGCCCAACAACGACGGCAAGAACTATGTCGTCAGCGAAGGTCTCAAGGCCGGCGACCGTGTCGTCGTCGAAGGTGTCGGCACAGTTGTCCGCGACGGCATGACCATCACCCCCAAGGAACAGGCGGCCACCGCTCCCGTGGCCCAGTAAGCCGCACGGCACCGCCCCCTATAATATTTCAATCAACTTCCAACAATTTGAAGAGAAATGAAATTAGACACGTTTATTAACCGCCCGGTGCTATCGACGGTTATATCGATTTTCATCGTGCTGTTGGGTCTCATCGGCCTGACGGCTCTTCCGATTACGCAATATCCCGATCTCGCGCCGCCAACAATCTCGGTGTCGACGACCTACAACGGCGCTAACGCCCAGGCCGTGCTCAACTCGGTGATCGCCCCTCTCGAGGAGTCGATCAACGGCGCCCAGGGCATGACATACATGGAGTCGACCGCAACGAACACCGGCTCGGCCACCATCAACGTTTACTTCGAACAGGGCTTTGACCCCGACATGGCCGCCGTCGACGTCCAGAACCGTGTGTCGGCCGCAGCAAACCTTCTGCCGTCAGAGGTCAATCAGGTAGGTATCCAGACGCGCAAGCGCCAGACCTCGATGCTCGTGGGCGTCGCCCTGGTCGACACGGCAAACATGTATACACCCGAGTTTCTCGACAACTACATGAAAATCAATGTCATCCCCGAACTGCAGCGTGTTCAGGGCGTGGGTGACGTGATGGCCTTCGGCGCCGACTACTCGATGCGCATCTGGCTCAAGCCCGACGTCATGGCTCAGTATCATCTGATGCCGACCGACATCTCGGCCGCACTTGCCGAACAGAACGTCGAAGCCGCACCGGGTGCTTTCGGCGAGCAGGGCGACCAGTCGTTCCAGTATATCATGCGTTACCGCGGCCGTCTGACGACCCCCGAACAGTTCGGCGACATCGTCGTGCGCACAGGCCAGAACGGCGAGGTGCTTTATCTCAAGGACGTGGCCGACATCGAACTCGGCCGTGTGACCTACGGTTTCTCGAACAAACTCAACGGCGACGCCTCGTCGATGGCGATGGTGTTCCAGTCGCCGGGCTCTAACGCAACAGCCGTCATCGAGAGCTGTCTGACGCTTGTCGACAAACTGCGTCCCGACCTGCCTCAGGGCCTCGAGTTCGTCATACCGCTCAACAACAACGACTTCCTTTATGCGTCGATTGAAAACGTAATCCACACTCTCATCGAGGCGTTCATCCTCGTGTTCTTCGTGGTCTATGTCTTCCTTCAGGACTTCCGGTCGACGCTCATCCCGGCCATCGCGATTCCCGTGGCCCTCATCGGCACATTCTTCGTGCTCAACGTCATCGGCTTCTCGCTCAACCTCATCACCCTGTCGGCCCTCGTGCTCGCTATCGCGATTGTGGTCGACGACGCCATCGTCGTGGTCGAAGCTGTCCACGCCAAGCTCGACGCCGGCTACAAGTCGGCGCGACGCGCTTCAATCGACGCCATGAACGAAATCGCCGGCGCCCTCATCTCGATCACCCTCGTCATGATGCTCGTGTTCATTCCCGTGTCATTCATGCCCGGCACATCAGGTAAATTCTATCAGCAGTTCGGCATCACGATGGCCGTGGCGATCGCCTTCTCGGCCGTCAACGCGCTGACACTGTCGCCGGCCCTCTGCGCCCTCTTCCTCAAACCCCACCCCGACTCGACTCTCAAGGAGCGCATGGGCGAGGCTTATAAGGCTACGGGCGAGGCCCTCAAGGCCCAGTATGGCCGCCGTCTCAAGCTCGACCTGCCGCCCGTCGTGACTCTCGTCGGCCTCGTCGCCACAATCACCTTCATGGTGCTCGGCTGGTATAGCTTCAGCAACGTCGCACTGAGCTGCTTCGCTTGGGCTGTCGCCATAGTCACGGTGCTCGGCCTGTTCAGCAAGCGCTTCCACAAAGCCTTCGAGAAGGGCTTCAGCACACTGCTCGCCAAATATAAGAATGCCGCAAGCTTCTTCGCCGCCCACAAGATCACATCGTTCTCGATCGTCGTGGCCTCGATTGCCATTCTCGTCTTCCTCATGAAGATAACCCCGACCGCCCTCGTCCCCAACGAGGACACCGGTATGATTTTCGCCATGGTCGACATGCCCGCCGGCACCTCGCAGGAACGCACCGGCAAGCTCCTCGACCAGGTCGACTCGCTCATCGCCACCGTTCCCGGCGTCAAATACAGCCAGATGATCAACGGCTACAGCTTCATCGCCGGCCAGGGTCCGACATACGGCGCCTTCCTCATCAAGCTCAAAGACTGGGAGGAACGCGACAAGTCGCAAAGCTCAGACGCCATCATCCAGCAGCTCTACGGTCTGACAGGCCGCTATGTCAAAGACGGCCGCGTCATGATCTTCGCGCCGCCTATGATCACGGGCTACTCGGCCACCAACGGTTTCGAGATGAAGATGCAGGACCGCACCGGCGGCGACATCAACAAATTCTTCTCTGTCGTCCAGGGCTTCCTCGCCCAGCTCAACGCACGTCCCGAGATACAGATGGCCTACACCACGTTCAACCCGACGTTCCCGCAGTATATGATTGACATCGACGCCGCCAAGGCCAAACAGGCAGGCATCAGCCCGACGGCGCTGCTGAGCACACTGCAGGGTTACTACGGCGGTATGTATGTATCAAACTTCAACCGCTTCGGCAAGATATACCGCGTCATGATGCAGGCATCGCCCAAGGCACGTGTCAACCTCGAGACCCTCAACAGCATCAAGGTGCGCAACGGCTCTGAGATGGCACCCATCTCGAACTTCGTCAAGCTCACCCGCGTCTACGGTCCTGACCTTATGAACCGCTTCAACATGTTCACCTCGATTTCGGTAACGGGCCAGCCCGCACCGGGATACTCGTCGGGCGAAGCCATCGCCGCCATCGAGGAAGTGGCCGCACAGGCGCTTCCGCAGGGCTACGGTTATGAATATGCCGGCATGACGCGTGAAGAGGCCGGCTCGGGCGGCAATACGACGGCCATCATCTTCGGTCTGTGTCTGCTCTTCGTCTACCTGCTTCTGTCGGCCCAGTATGAAAGCTACCTGCTGCCGTTCGCCGTCATCCTGTCGGTGCCCTTCGGTCTGGCCGGCGCCTTCATCTTCGCCAAGATCTTCGACATCTCGAACAACATCTACCTTCAGATCGCGCTCATCATGCTTATCGGTCTTCTGGCCAAGAACGCCATCCTTATCGTCGAGTTTGCTCTCGACCGCCGCAAGACCGGCATGAGTGTCTTCAACGCCGCCATCGCCGGCGCCGCAGCCCGTCTGCGTCCTATTCTCATGACTTCGCTGGCAATGGTCATCGGTCTTCTGCCTATGATGTTTGCCAACGGCGTAGGCGCCAACGGCAACCGCGCTCTGGGCTCGGGCTCTGTCGGCGGCATGCTCATCGGCATGATTCTCCAAATCTTCATCGTGCCCGCTCTGTTTGTCGTCTTCCAGCTCATTCAGGAGAAATTCAAACCCATCGAATGGAAAGACGAAGAAGTCGGCGGCAATATCGAGAACGAAATCGAGCAGTATACCAAATAATCACTACAAGATAATGAAAATCAACAGCATAATCCGTGTTGCAGCAGTCGTGGCCGTCACTCTCGGCCTCGGCAGCTGTAACATCTACAAAAAATATCAGACACCCGAGTCGACAGCTCTGACCAAGGCCTACAAAGAGGCCCGTCAGGCCCCCGTCGACAGTGCGGCCTTCGGCAACCTGCTGTGGGAGGATGTCTTCACCGACCCGATGCTCGCCGATCTTATCAACCGTGCCCTGGTCAACAACAAAGACCTGCGCAACGCCAAACTCAACGTCGACATCGCCCACGCCCAGCTCAAGGGCGCGCGTCTGAGCTATCTGCCCTCGATAGCCCTCGGCCCCAACGGCGCCGGCGCGTCATACGCCGGCAGCAAGCTGTCGTGGACCTATCAGCTGCCCGCACAGGCAAGCTGGGAGATCGATATCTTCGGCAAGATACTCAACAGCAAGCGCGGCGCCCAGGCACAGCTCTACCAGAGTGAGGCATACGCCCAGGCCGTGCGCTCGCAGATTATCGCCGGCGTAGCCAACACCTATTACGCCATAGCCTCGGTCAACAGCCGCCTGGCTATCTCGCGCTCGACCGCCGAAAGCTGGCATGAGAGCGTCGAGGTAATGAAAAACCTCAAACTCAGCGGCCGCGTCACCGAAGCCGCCGTCGTCCAGTCGACAGCCAACTACTACAGCATCCTGGCGTCGATAACCGACCTTGAGACGACACTCGACCAGCTCAACAACACGATGTCGCTGCTTCTCAACGAGATGCCTCAGAACTGGAATATCACCTCAGACCTCAGCTTCAAGGCTCCCGAGATTGTCAGAACCGGTGTGCCGATGGCCGAACTGGCCGCACGCCCCGACGTGGCCGCCGCCGAACAGAGCCTCGCCGTGGCCTATTATGCCACCAACTCTGCCCGCGCAGCCTTCTACCCCGGCCTGACAATCATGGCCAACGGCGGTTTCACCAATCTCTTAGGCTCGTTTATCAAGAATCCCGGCGACTGGTTCTATCAGCTCGCAGGGTCGCTGACGATGCCCCTCTTTGCCCGCGGTCAGAACATCGCACGCCTCGAGGCAACCAAAGCACAGCAGAAGCAGGCCATGAACAACTTCGAGTATGCCCTGCTCAACGCAGCCGCCGAGGTCAGCGACGCCCTGACAGTATACGAAAACAGCGCCCGCAAGGAACAGCTTCTTGTCGAACAGGTCGCCAACCTCGAGAAATCGGTCGAATATACCCAGGACCTGCTGAAGTATTCGACAGGCACCTACCTCGAAGTGCTCACCGCCCAGCAGAGCCTGCTCTCGGCCCAGATGAACTATATAGCCTCGCGTCTGGCACAGGCTCAGGCCTTCATCAATCTCTATCAGTCGCTCGGCGGCGGACGATGAAATCCTTAATCTAACCATATAAAACAATTATCATTTATGATCAGTAAATTAGCACACGTCGACCCGAGCGCCAAACTCGGCGACAACGTCACCGTCCACGCCTTCGCCTATATCGACGCCAACGTCGAGATCGGCGACAACTGCGAGATCATGCCCTATGCGAGCATCATCAGAGGCACGCGCATGGGCCGCGGCAACAAAGTCTACCAGGGTGCCATCATCGGCGCCGACCCCCAGGACTTCAGATGGAAAGGCGAGGAGACCTACTGCTATATCGGCGACGACAACGTCATCCGCGAGCACGTCATCATCAACCGCGGCATCACCTCTGAAGGCGGCACACGCGTCGGCGACGGATGTTTCATCATGGCCGAAAGCCATATCGGCCACGACTCACACATCGTGGGCAAATGTGTCCTCGGCAACGGCGTCACCATCGCCGGCGACGCTGTCATCGACGAAGGCACGATACTGTCGTCGAACGCCATCGTCCACGAGAAATGCCGTATCGGCAAATTCGTCCTCGTCAAAGGCGGCTGCCGCATCGGCTCGAACGTGCCCCCGTATATCATCGTCGCCCATAACCCCGCGACCTACTACGGCGTCAACGCCATCGTCATGCGCAAGCACGGCGGTTTCACCGAGACCGAAATCGACGACATCGCCAAGGCCTACCGCCACATCTACCAGTGCAGCACCTCGGTGTTCAACGCCCTCAAACGCATCGAGGCCGACATCGAGCCGTCACGAGTGCGCGAAGAGATTCTCGGCTTTATCAGAGACAACAATCTAAAGATTGTGGCCGACCGTTTCCTCGACGCCTGACAAGACAGAAATAATACTTTTAGCTCTTCGATACCGAGAGCCGTTCCGACACCGGGACGGCTCTCGCTGTTGTTAATTATGCTTAACACCGCTGCGGCCGGCGCGACTCGTTTGTTATTTATACAAACGTGAATATTGCTTCAACTATTTATTATCCTCTCTCCGTTATGCTACCGCAGATTATAAAGACCACACTTCTGGCGTTGCTGGCTCTCACAGCGACGGGACATTGTGTCGCGAGTCGGCCGGATGCCATAGCGGGCATCAGTACGCCGGTGAGCTACGGCCTGGTCACACTCGACGCCGAAGCCCTGCGTGAAAGCCTACCCGACTCCATCGGCCCGACGATCGCTTCGACCGCCCGACCGGCACGTATATCGCTCTATGCCCTGCCCTACTCGCTGACGACAAACCAGCCCGACTGGAGACGGCTGTGGATCAACACGGCCATCTTCGCCGGCGCGTTCAGCGGCACTCTCGCCGTGCTCGAGTGTCTTCCCGAGGGCGCGACCAACTGGAACCGCGCCGCGATACAGCAGACACCGCCGTTCAAACGCTGGTACCGCAACATCTTCGTCCGCAATCCCGAAATCGACGGCGACAACGCCATCTTCAACTATGTCCTGCATCCCTACGCCGGCGCCGTCTACTTCATGTCGGCCCGCGGCGCGGGATTCAACTTCTGGCGCTCGCTGCTCTACTCGGCCTGCATCTCGACCATAGGCTGGGAATTCGGCATCGAGGCTTTCATGGAACGGCCGTCATATCAGGACATCTTCATCACGCCGCTTGCCGGCGCCCTCGTCGGTGAGCTGTTCTACAAGCTCAAACGCAATATCGTCAGCCACGACTACCGCCTCGGCGGTTCGCGGGTGCTCGGCAATGTCGTCGCCTTTCTCATCGACCCCGTCAACGAAATCGTGGGTCTCTTCGACGGCAACGAGGCGCGGCGGATGCACCTCGGCGCCAAACCGCGCGTTACCTCGTCGCTGACGCCGACATTCATAGGCGGCCGCCCGGGCTTCGCTTTCACCTGTAGGTTCTGACAGCCGTCACGGCAATAGCGTCTACATTTTTCGTTCATGACCGCATACCGAGGCAACAGACAGTCAGACGGTTGTTTGGGTCTCGCCACTACTTTTCCACTACACGGCACAATGACGCCGCGTTCTCATCGTTATCTTTGCGGTAAACCTTAAAATAACGCAAATGAAAAAACCGATACTGAAACTTTTAGCTTTACTGGCAGCGACATGGCTGTCAACGGCCGCAATCTCGGCCGAAGACCGGCTTCTTGTGGTCGGCGACGCGACCTGGGGCGGATGGAGCCTCGACAAGACTTCCGTGATGATACGCTCGACCGACAATCCCGACGTGTTCACCTATACGGGCTATCTCACCGCCGACAAAGAATTCAAATTCCTTACCGAAGCCCACTGGGACAGACCCGAATACCGCAACGCCTCGTCCGACCCGTATATCTACGGCGACGGGAAACTTCAGCGCGGAGGCGACGACAATAAATTCAAAGTGCGTGAAAGCGCCAACTATACCGTCGTCTGCAACACGGCCGACCTGACGATTTCTGTCGTCAAAGCCTCATATCAGGAGTCACCTGTCCTCCACAACATACTCTATCTTGTCGGCAACGCCACACCCGGCGGATGGGCTCTGAGCAAATCAACGCCTCTGCACCAGGACGCGGCCGACCCGTTCATATTCTCCGGCAAAGCTGTACTTTCGTCAGCTGGAACCTTCAAGATCGCCACCAACTGCCATGCCGACTATGGCGAACAGAAATTCTACTTCCGCAGCGAACGCGGCGCGGGCTTCATCAGCGAGGACGCGACCGACGACCGGCAGTGGCACGTCGATGCCGACGGTGTCTATCTTGTGACTGTCGACCTCCGTGCCGAATCAATCACGATGACACCGACCACTCCCGACGAGACCCGCGAAAAACGCCTCTGCTGGTATGAGCCCGCAGACGCAGCCCAGGACGAGACCGTGACGCTCTACTTCAACGCAGCGGCAGGCAACGGCGCCCTCAAGGGCTACACAGGCAAGGTGCTTGTCACCTCAGGTATAGTCACCGCCGACAATGACGATCTGTCGGGACTCGTGCACATGATCGGCCCCGACGCGACAACGCTGCCCGAACTGTACACGATGGTGCGTTCGTCAGATAACCCCGACCTGTATACGCTAAGTCTCACGCCGCAGAAATATTATGCCGTAACGTCAGAGACACGCATAAAGATGCTCGGACTGACCTTTGCCTCGGCTGACGGCCGTCTCAAGGCGGCAGACAGCGACGGCGGCATCATATATGTGCCTTTGCGCAAAAACACAGGCACGATGTGGTATCGCCCCGAAAAAGCCACTGTCAACGACCCGGTGACCGTATATTTCGACGCGACTTCGGGCAACAAGGGCCTCGAAGGCTATGAAAACGACATATATCTTCACTGCGGTGTCCTCACAGACGAAAGCACAGGCCCATCAGACTGGAAACACAACTCGGGATGGTGTGACAACGACAACCGCTACCGCATGCGCCGCTCGACCGTCAACCCCGACATCTATACTCTGACATTCACGCCGGCGACGTTCTTCGGGCTTGATGCCGCCGAGAATGTCAAGAGCCTCGTTTTTGTGCCGAGAAATGCCGACGGTTCGGTCAAAGGCGGCACTGACGCCGGCGGCGACATTGTCGTCGACTTCATCAATGGCAGTCAGGAGGGAGACCGTGTCGCCCTCGGCCGCTACAAATCGGTTGACTGCACGGGCAATACGGCCACAATCACCGCCGAAAACGGCGTTCTGCAACTGACGGCATACAACGACTGTGTCATCAAGGTTTTTACCCGCATCAACGGCGACGACAGCGTCGAACGGCGCTCAATAGCCGTCTCGGCGGAGCCTGAAGGCAGCTTTACGGTCGAAGAAAACGACGACTGCATTAAACTATCGACCCGCTCGACAACCGTCACTGTCAGCAAATCAGACTGTCACGTAGAATTCTCGGACATCTCGGGCAAAACCGTCCTGAAAGAAAAAGACGGCCTCGACAACAGCGCTCTGCCGCGCACGGTAAGCTTCGACGCCATGGGTGAGGATGCCTTCTACGGCGGCGGATACAACGGCCAGCGCATCAACCTCAACGGCCAGACCCTGGTGATGAACAACACACAGACCGGCGGCTGGGAGAGCACATGGCGCGCGCCTCACAACATCTGCGTGCCGTTCATAGTCTCGACAGGCGGCTACGGTCTGCTGTTCAACGACAGTTACCGCAACGCGCGCATCACTCCATCGTCAGAAGGCACACAGTACCGTTCGGGCAGCCATGCGCCCATATCATACTTCTATGTCGGCGGCGCCGATGGCTCGATGGCGTCAGTGATGGAAAACTACACATTCCTGACCGGGCGCCAGGAACTGCCTCCCTACTGGGCTCTCGGCTATATGACATCGCGTTACAGCTACGCGTCGCAGACCGAAGCCGAAGACGTGGTCAAATCGGTGAAAGACGCGGGTCTGCCGCTCGACGCCATCGTCTTCGACCTTTACTGGCAGGGGCAGAACAACAGCGGCATGGGCAATTTCAAATGGTATGCGCCCAACTACAGCAATCCTGTCGGAATGATAGACCGATTCTCGAAGCTCGGTGTCAAGACCGTCTGCATAAGCGAGCCTTACTTCACCTCGGCGAGCGCCAATTACGCCGAGGCAAAACGCAAAGGCTACTTTGCCGACGATGATGTCTCCGGCATGGAATGGCTCGGCTCGTCACCCGTCGGACTGATCGACGCCACTAATCCCGAGGCCATGGACTGGATGTGGAGCCTCTACAAACCGCGCACAAGCGAAGGCATAGCCGGCTGGTGGCTCGACCTCGGCGAGCCCGAGCGTCACGACGCAGACAGCCGCCACGCGGGGGGCACGGTGTCAGAGGTCCACAACGAGTTCGGCAATCTCTGGGTCGAACGCATCTACCGCGGTCTAAAAGAAGACTTCCCGTCTGTCAGACCTTTCCTCATGCCCCGCGCAGGCACGGCAGGCATGCAGAGATTCGCCACATTCCCCTGGACAGGCGACATCAAACGCTCGTGGGCCGGCCTCCAGGCCCAGATACCCGCTCTTCTGAGCGCCGGCATGTCGGGCATAGGCTATATGGGTTCTGACGTCGGTGGTTTCGCCGCTTCGGACACCGACCCGCAGCTCTATCTCCGCTGGGTTGAATTCGCGACTTTCTCGCCGATGATGCGCACCCACTCGCCGTATAAACCCGAGCCCTATCTCGACTGCTACGCCGAAGTGCTGCCGGCCGTACGCAAATTTATCAATCTGCGCTACAGCTATCTGCCCTATACTTATACCCTCGCATGGGAAAACGCCACAAAGGGCACACCGCTGGCGCGTCCCGTCAACTTCCACGACACCGCCGGCGCCGGCATCACGACAACCGACTGCTCTGACGAGTATCTCTGGGGACGCGACATTCTCGTGGCTCCCGTCACCACCGCATCAGATTCGCGAAGCATCACATTCCCGCAGGGCAAATGGCTGGACCTTAACGATATGACAAGCGTCTATACTGGTGGCACCACCGTCAACTACAAGGCTACGGCCGAGATTCTTCCCCATTTCGGCCGTGTAGGCAGCTTCATCCCGCGCTACTCTCAGACCGCCTACGACCATACCGGCAACATCGATTTCAGCCGCGTGACCGTGACCTACCTCGCCGACTTCTCAGCCGACGGAACCGTCAGCGGCACAGTCTATGACGACGACCGGCTGTCGACGGGCACACTCGAGCGCAAAGAATTCGCCATCACCACTTTCAGCGGCCAGACCATATCCGGCGGACACGAAATAACGATAGAACACAACGGCTCATACCAGAGTATGCCAGCGTCAAAGACATACACATTCGTGATACCCGGCTACACGGCTCCGGTCAGCGGTGTGAACTGTGGCGGCACGGCACTCACCCCCGCGGCCACCAAAGCCGACTTCGATGCAGCGGAAGACAAAACCTATCTGCTTGACTCGGATATGACTCTGTATATAAAGACCACCGCACCGACAGCAGGCCGAACCGTCATCAGAATACTTTCGTCGGGCGCAGTGACAGATCTCGGAGAGAACACACGCGAACTCACTCTCGACTACTCGGCACCACTCGGAAAGTTTTTCTACACCCTGCCGGCGGGCAGCGACGCCATGATTAGCGTCTGCGACATAGCCGGCGCCGAAGTAGCCAATATACAGCCTCTTACAGCCGACGGCACTATCCATAGCGCAGACATACACCGCATTGCCCGCGGAGTATATATCTGTACCCTCTCGGCCCGTACCGCCGACGGGCGCCACATCGCCCGGTCTGTCAAAGCGGTGATGAACTGACACCGGCACGGTTTCAAGACCGGCTTATCTTTTAACACTATATTGATAAAACAATTAACATAGAATCAGGATTTTTTTGTAGATTTGTGACATACAATTATCAAAAACAGAAAAATCCTGATTTTATGATTAAATTCATACGTCCAACAATTGCTCTCGCCACGCTCGCTGGCTGTCTGACAGCTTCTGCGGGTGTCGATTACGACCTCCACGGCACTCCGGTCGTCATCGACACGGTCTTCCACGCCCAAATCGGACCGGGGACAACACAGACACAGCTCCGCGTCACCGGCGGCACGAAGCTCGACGTCTTTTATGTCACCGTCGACCGCACGACACCCGGCGTGTCGATTAAAGCCGCCTGCGCAACCGACATGGTAGCGGGCAAAGAGACCGTCGCCGACATCGCGCGCCGCAAGAGCAGAGACGGCCGCCTCTATTTCACCGGCGTCAACGCAGGCTACTTCTGGACGAGCGACCGCCAAACTCCGCTCAACGGCTCAACCACAATAGGCACCCCGAACAGCTCAAACGCCAGCGACGGCGAGCTCTACCGCTGGACCAACCGGGACATCAACTTCGCCGTCGACTATGACGGCATGCCCTATCTCGGCGTGATGTCGAGCGCCAACGGCCGCGCCACCTGCGGCGACAAGACAACGGCCTTCATGTGTGTCAACGACTGGCCTATGGACAACGCCGTGACTCTCTACACCCCGAGATACTACGGCGATATGGCCGCACCCTCGGAGGCCGGCAATTGCAAAGAGGTGACAGCGCGCCTCGTCGAGGGCGATGAATTCAAATGCGGCGGCAAATACCGCCTCGAAGTCACCTCGATGCCCACATCGACCGGCATCTGCGTCATCCCCGAGGACGGCTTCGTCATCGCCGGCAGGGGCAATGACAATAACGGCGGCAACACCGGCGCGCTCGACTTCGTCGGCGCCCTCAAGCCCGGCGACATCGTCGAGATGGACAACAAATTCATCACAGCCGAAGGACTGCCTTTCGTGCCGTCTGAAATCGTGACCGCCCACCCCCACATGCTCAAAGGCGGCGTCTATAACCCCGAAGGCGAGTGGGAAGACCTGCATCCCCGCACTGCAATCGGCTTCAGCGAAGACCGCAACAAAATCATCATGCTCGTCGTCGACGGCCGTTCGAGCCGTTCTGACGGCGTCGAGACCTCGAAACTCTGCGACCTGATGCTCTACGCCGGAGCCTATGAGGCCATGAATCTCGACGGCGGCGGCTCGTCAACACTATATACGGCCGCTCTCGGCACCCGTAATGTATGCAGCGACGGCAACGAGCGTGCAGACGGCGACGCCATCTACGCTGTCATCGACGCCGAAGAAGACAACACGGTAGCCGAAGTGCGCTTCGCCGACTGGCGCCGCACCGTTCCCTCGGGCGGCCTCTTCACCCCGACCGTCTATGCCTACAACAAGGCCGGCGTGCTGATTGACACCGACTTCAAAGACTACACCCTCAGCTGCGACGAAGGCCTCGGCACCATTATCGCCGACGGCAAGACCCTCATGGCCACAGGCAAGGGCGCCCACGCGCTGACAGTCAGCTGCGGCGACGCCGCTTCGTCGTCAATCGTCGTGACCGTCAGCGACGATAAAGCCGCCGTCAAGGCCACACGCGACAACGCCTGCGCCACTACTAAAATAAGAATCTGAACAACCCATATTTATTTTATATTAACCATTCATACACATGAAAATGAATCTGAAACTGATTATTCTCGGCTGCGGCATGGCACTTCCACTGGCTGCCACTGCTTCGGTCGACTTCGATCTGCGCGGAACAACAATGCAGCTCGACACCATTTTTCACGCTAAAGTCGGGCCCGGCACGACACAGACCCAGCTGCGACTGACCGGGTCAAACTCTCTCGACGTGTTCTATCTCACCATCGACAAGACCACTCCCGGCGTGTCGATAAGGTCGGTCTGCGCCACCGATAAAGTTGCCGGCAACGCCCGCACATCGACCATGGCCCAGAGCAAGAGCAAGGACGGTCTTCTGTATTTCGCAGGCTCAAACGCCGACTTCTACTGGACAAGCGGCAAAGCCACCAACGGCTCGAGCCAGGTGGGCACTCCGACGGCAGCCTGCACTGTCGACCGCGAGATTTACAAGACATCGAACTCAAACTATCAGTTCTCGGTCGACATCAACGGCATAGCCCGCGTCAGCCGACTCAACTACTACACCGGCACCGCCACCATCGGCGACAAGGTGACGCTCTTCAAGGGCGTCAACGTCGGCTCGCCAAACAACGGCATCACCCTCTACACGCCGCGCTACTGGGGCTCGACCAACCAGACCGACTACACGGGCAACAGCTATGAGGTGACGGCGCGCCTCGTCGATGGCGACCACTTCTATGCCGGCGGCAAATTCCGCCTCGAAGTGACGAGCGAGCCCAACACATCGGGCGACACACCTGTTCCTGCCGACGGTTTCGTCATCTTCGGACGCGGCACATCGACCACAGGCTGCAACACCGGCGCCAAAGACTTTGTCGGCGCGCTCAAGCCCGGCGACATCGTCGAGTTTGACAACATCACTCTGACGGCCGAAGGCGAACGCATCGAACCCGTCACCGTCGTCTCGGGCAATCCCAAGAATGTCGGCGGTGGCGCCACTCTCGACACCGAGGGCGAACGCGGCGACGCTTCGGCACGCCATCCGCGCACATCTATCGGCGTGAGCGCCGACGGCACAAAAATCATCATGATGGTCATCGACGGGCGCACACCCAGCTCGGCAGGCGTGACGACCTCGATGCTCGCCGACGTCATGCGCTGGGCCGGCGCGGCTGAAGCCGTCAACCTTGACGGCGGCGGTTCGTCGACACTCTACACCGCCGCTCTCGGCGTCAGAAACCACTGCAGCGACGGTCAGGAACGCGCCGTCGGCAACGCCATCTTCGCTGTGCTCGAAGCCGAAGAAGACAACGAAGTCGCCGAACTCCAGTTCAGAGACTGGGTGCTGACAATGCCAAACATGGGCCTCTATACACCCCACGTCTACGCCTACAACAAATATGGCGTCATGATTTCCGACGACTTCAAGGACTATACCCTCAGCTGCCCCGCATCACTGGGCGAAATCACCGCCGACGGCAAGACGCTCTTCGCCACCGGCACCGGCACACAGGCCCTGACCGTCAGCTACGGCAACGCCAAGACTGCCTCTATCGCCATCACTGTCGGGAGCACTCTGACCGAAGCAAGCCCGCGCTACAGCGACGTCGTCCTTGACAACAAACATCCCTGGTCCGTCGAGGTGGTCACCAAAGTCGCCTCAGATCTGATGCCTATCGCCCCCCGCATTTTTGACTGGAGCATCGACGACACCTCTGTAGCCACCATAGATGAAACCGGTCTCATCACTCCCGTCGCCAACGGCAAAGCCGTCGTCACCGGCCGCCACGGCGACATCGAGATCAAAGTCAACATAAGCGTCGAGAACACCGACAAACAGGTGCTTCCCATCGACCTTGCCGGCGATGCCGAAGCCTGGAAAGTCACCCAGTCGGGCATCTCAAACTATAAGATCACACCGCTCGAAAATGGCTTCGGCGTCGACTATACAATCAAATCGACCCGCGGCACCCGCCTGACACTCAACAACAAAATCAATGTCTTCGGCATTCCTACAGCTCTGCGCGCACGCGTCAACCCGGGCGATGTCAAACTGACATCCGTCATGTTCTCGGCCTCTGCCAGCGGCGAACGCGTCACCAATTTCACCTACAACGACATTGAAAGCGGCAAAGAGAATGTCATCGAACTCCCCGTCAGCGAGATGGGCGACCCCGACAATATCGGCACATATCCCATCGAGTTCTCGGCGTTCCAGTTCAATCCGAGCGGTTCGGCCGGCAAATCATATCATATCGACATCACCGGCCTCGAAGCCGTCTATGACAACAGCGGCGACGGTGTCGACGATATCATCGGCGACAACAGCCGTCCGGCAGCAGGCCTGCGCATCGACGGCGACCGCGTGATACTCTCGCAGCGCGCCGAATATGTCGAAGTCTATGACGCCGCAGGCAAAACCGTCGTCAGCGCTACAGACACCGAGTCGTTCGCCGCACCCGACGCCGCAGGCATCTATGTCGCCCGCCTCGTCATCGGTGGCAAGACCCTCTCGATAAAATTCGCGAAATAACCGCTGATTACGAGCCCGACCGATCATCCGTCGGCGGCACATACAGTTTATTTCTGAGCCTCGGCTACGCCTTCAACAGGGTCGCGCCGAGGCTCAGCACGTTTATTGAAGCCGGAGCCGAGCTTTCGCCGACGGCGCGGATACAGTCGGCAATCGTCGAGCCGGTTGTAATAACATCGTCAACGATGACAACGTTCAGACCATCGAGTTCATGGGGCGACACGACCGCAAACGAGCCGGCTATATTGCTGTAGCGCTCATAGGCGCCGCGACGCGTCTGTGTCGTGTGACGCCGCATGGCTCTGAGGTTGTCGCCGACGTCGCAGCCGAATATACCGGCCATGCCCCTCGCGATCTCATCGGCCTGGTTATAGCCCCGCACAAACCTCTTGAGCGGATGCATCGCCACAGGCAGCAGCACGTCGAAACCGGCGCCGACGCCGTCGGCCAGCAGCTCGCGGGCATACATCGCGCCCATCTGACGCGCGTATACAGGTCTGTCGTCATACTTGGCGCGGCGTATCAGCCCGGCATACGGGCTGTCGGGCATATAGTGGAACCATGCTGCGGCGACTTCGACGGGATGATGACCGCCGAGACGACGGTGGAGCGAATTGAACCCGTCGAGATGAAAACGTGTGCGCGGCAGTGCGGCCATACAGCCGACACAGAGAAGCGTCTCGCCCTCGACAAGCGAGCGGCCGCAGACGCGGCAGATCCTCGGGAACAGCGCGTCAAGGGCGCCGCGCACGAGTGTGCGCGTCATTCTGCCGATTTTATTGCCGTCGTTCACGAAATATTGCGTATATTTGGATTATGATATTATTGAAAGGCATTTTTACAACACCCGAGTTCTATGTCATCGTCAGCGTCATCGCCGCTGCCGTAATAGCCTATATGTCTATCCCGCAGCAGCGTGGCGAGGCAAAACTCCACCTTCTGGCGGGCGACCTGCTCGCCGGCGACAGTTCGGGCGTCACTCCGTCGGTGACATTCACCGTCAGAGACGACGGCCGCGTGCTGCTGCGCCGCGACGGCCTCGAGGGCATCTACTCGTCCGGGGCGGTCTCTCTTGCCGTCAAGGTCATCGGCTTTGACATCTTCATCGAAGAGCGTCTGTCGGCCGGCTACGACGGCGAGCCTGTCTCATCGGCTTTCTTCGACCTCGATTTCATGGCTCCCGAGTGGTATCATATCAAATACAACAGCGAGCCGACAGGCCGTTTCGCCGCCATGTCGCTGCATGTCAGACCCGGCATCGTCATGACCAAAGAGCTTGTGCGCTGACCGGTGTCAGCTACCGAAAAGACCTAAGAACCACGTCGATATGGCGACGTAGATCAACAGGCCGACAATATCGTTAGACATTTGTATGAAGGGCCCCGTCGCGAGCGCCGGGTTGATGTGAAGCTTCTCGAGCGTCAGCGGCACTATCGTGCCCAGCAGCGTGGCAAACATCACCACGGCAAACAGCGACACAGACACTGACAGCGTCACCGCGAGGTCGCCGGGCATCATCAGCAGGTTATAGACCAGTATGACAGCCGATATGACTGTGGCGTTGAGCAGGCCGATAAGTACTTCCTTGCCGAGCTGTTTTGAAAATTCCCTGACGTTAAGCGAACCGTTGGCAAGACCCTGGACGACAATAGCCGATGCCTGGACGCCTACATTACCGCCGGTGCCGCCGATGATAGGAATGAACAGTGCCAGCGCCGTGCAGACGGCAAGCTGCTGTTCGAAGCCGCCGAGAATAAGCGACGCCAGAATACCCGAGGCTATGCCTATTAGCAGCCACGGTATACGTGCCTTGGTCTGCGCGAAGATGCTGTCGTCGGCATCGACGTCAGACGAGATACCCGAAGCCAGCTGATAGTCACGCTCGCTCGATTCGCGCACCTGATCCATGACGTCGTCGACGGTTATGCGGCCGAGCAGACGGCCTATCGAATCGACGACAGGCATCGCCACAAGGTCATACTTCTCGAAATCGAGGGCGACCTCGTCAATCGGGGCGTCGGCCTTGACGCTGACGGGGTCAGGCTCCATCACATGCTTGATTTTTGACACCGAGGGGTGTGTAATCATCTTTTTAAGCGGGAAAATGCCGCGGAGCTTATAGTCGTTGTCGACGACATATATATAATAGACCTCGTCCATTTCCTCGGCCTGCATCCTCATCTCCTTGATACACTCGGGCATCGACCAGTTCTCGTTGACGACAATCATCTCGGTGCCCATGAGGCCGCCGGCGGTGTCCTCGTCATATTTGAGAAGGTCGATGATGTCGCCGGCCTGCTCGACATCGTCGATGTGCGATAGAATCTCCTCGCGGTCGTCTTCGTCGAGCTGCTGTATAAGGTCGACGGCATCGTCGGTGTCGAGGTGGTCGATCTGTCGGGCGATTTCCTCGGCCGGCATGGCGTCGAGGAGCTTGAGACGGTCGTCCTCGTCGAGTTCCATGAGCACGTCGGCCGCCGTGTCGTCGTCGAGAAGACGGTAGAGATACTCGGCCTCCTCGAGTTCGAGCTCCTTGTATAGTTCGGCGATGTCGGCGGGATGGAGTTTGGCGAGTTCCTGACGGGCCTCGGCCTCATTGTTGGAGCTGACTATCTCCTTGATATGTTCGAGATATTCGGGGGTGAATTCTTTCATTTTTCAGCGGTGCTTAGGCTTTGCGCAATTCGTTGACAAGATTGGTTAACTCGATAAACTGAGCGACTGAGAGCTGTTCGGGCCTCAGCCCCATCATGGCGGTGTCGGGCAACTGGACGCCGGCCGGCAACAGCCCCCGAAGTGAATTGCGCAGCGTCTTGCGGCGCTGACCAAACGTTGTCTTGACTACAGTCCTGAACAATGCCTCGTCGCAGCCGAGCGACCTGACGTCGTTGCGCCTCATGATGATGACACCCGACTTCACTTTTGGCGGCGGATTGAAGACATGCTCGCTGACCGTGAAGAGATATTCGACGTCATACCATGCCTGAAGCAGCACGGAGAGTATGCCGCGTGCTTTCGTCCCCTCGCGGGCAGCAAGACGTTCGGCGACCTCGCGCTGCAACATGCCCGAGCACACCTGCACAAGGTCTTTATAGTCAAGTATCTTGAAAAATATCTGTGACGAAATGTTATAAGGATAGTTGCCGATGACGCCAAACTGACTGTCGCCGAAGATTTTATCGAGATCGAGCTTCAGGAAGTCGCCTTCGATTATGCGGCCGTCGAGAGCCGGGAACTCGCGTTCGAGATATTCGACACTTTCGCTGTCAATCTCGACGACCTTGAGATCGCGGCCTTTCTTCAAAAGGAACTGCGTCAGCACACCCATGCCCGGCCCGATTTCGAGAAGGGGCAGGTCAGGAGCGACATCCATCGTCGAGGCGATGCGCGATGCCACCGACAGATCTGTCAGGAAATGCTGTCCGAGTGCTTTTTTAGGTTTTACGCGTGTCATCGGTTGCGGTTTTAGACTTACAAAATTAAGCCATTAATCTCAAACCGTCAAAAAAATTAGTTTTGAATATATGTTAACTCGGTGACAACTGTCTGAAATATTTTGTAATTTTGGAAAAAACTTAGCATTTAGCCCAATGGAACATCCTGAAAATGACGAAAAATATACCGGTCTGACCGTCAACAGCGGCGTTGCCCAGCCGCCATCGGTGAATCCCTACCTGCAGAAACGTCCGCGCCGCAAACCCCTGCCTGCGGCTTCAGAGCTTGTCGACGGCATACTCAAAGGCGACGTGACGATGCTCAGCCGCGCCGTCACTCTTGTCGAAAGCCTCTCGCCCGACCATCAGGCCGTGGCGCAGGAAGTGATAGAGAAATGCCTGCCGTTCTCGGGCAATTCGCGCCGTGTCGGCATCACGGGTGTCCCCGGCGCAGGCAAGAGTACGTCGATTGACGTCTTCGGTCTCCACGTGCTCAAAGACGGCGGCAAACTCGCCGTTCTCGCCATCGACCCCTCGAGCGAGCGCACAAAAGGCTCGATACTCGGCGACAAGACGCGCATGGAGAAGCTCTCGATACATCCTTCGGCATTCATACGTCCCAGCCCGTCGGCCGGATCGCTCGGCGGCGTCGCCCGCAAGACACGCGAGACCATCGTGCTCTGCGAGGCAGCCGGTTACAACAACATCTTCGTCGAGACTGTCGGCGTCGGCCAAAGCGAGACCGCCGTACACTCGATGGTCGACTTCTTCCTGCTGATACAGCTCGCCGGCACCGGCGACGAGCTCCAGGGCATCAAGCGCGGCATCATGGAGATGGCCGACGGCATCGTCATCAACAAGGCCGACGGCGACAATGTCGGTCCGGCTCAGCTCGCCCAGGCACAATTCCGCAGCGCCCTTCACCTCTTCCCGCCGACAGCATCGGGCTGGTCGCCCGAGGTGCTCACCTATTCGGGCTACTATGAACTCGGCATCGCCGAAGTGTGGGATATGATTGACCGCTACTTCGACTTCGTCAAGGCCAACGGCTATTTCGACGCCAAACGCCGCGAACAGGCCCGCTACTGGATGTACGAGTCAATCGACGAGCGTCTGCGCGCCAATTTCTACAACAATCCGGCGGTCGCCGCTCTGCTGCGCGAAAACGAGGCCGAGGTACTTGCCAACCGCCGCAGCTCGTTCATCGCCGCCCGCGACGTGCTCGACTATTATTTTAAACACACATTCAACGGTCTGACAAAATGAAACTTAAAATATTGATTATAATGGCCCTCGCGGCCATTCTCGCTCTGCCTGCGGCAGCAAAGAAAGACCCGAAGGGCAAAGCCGCCATCGAATTCCGTGACAAAGTCTACGATTTCGGTACGGTCAAGGCCTCGAAAGGCATGGTTGTCCACGAATTTGAGTTTACAAACACCGGAGACGCCCCACTGATGATAATCTCGGCCAAGGCCGACTGCGGCTGCACACGTCCGAAATTCGACGCCGCACCGGTCAAACCCGGCAAACGGGGCAAGATAAAAGTCACGTTCCTCACCGAGGGCCAGCGCGGATATATCTCAAAAGATATAAAAATACGCACCAACGCTCCTTCGGCAAAACGCGTGACACTCAAAATCACCGGCAACGTCATTCCAGACAATAAAAAATAAAACGGTTATAAACCAAATGTGGAGATGCCGTCACGGTATCTCCACATTAGATAATAAACCAATCATTATCACATTTCTTGCAATGGAAAAAGTAATTTTGCTATGTACTATTAAAACCGTTGCCGGGCGAAATGGTTCGCACGAGAAATAAAAAAATTTGTCCCGAGAGGCAATTTTTCATTTAACAGGCTGGTACAACGATATATAGCCAAATTACCCTAAATATTATTTAACTATACTGTGCGATAAATATGCACACATTCGGCATTATCTTTGCAGTGTAAGTTGAAACAACACCGAAAACAAACATAAAAAACGATATAATGGAAAAGACAGAAAAGACCAAAAAGACGGCAGCCAAGAAAACGGCGGCCGACGACCCTCAGGCAGCACGCCTTGACGCCCTCGCCCAGGCCATGGGCCGCATCGAGAAATCATTCGGCCGCGGCGCAGTGATGAAACTCGGCGACGACGTCATCGAAGACGTCGAGGTGATACCCTCAGGCTCTATCGGCCTCAACTATGCCCTCGGCGTCGGAGGTTATCCACGCGGCCGCATCATCGAGATCTACGGTCCGGAGTCGTCAGGCAAGACCACACTCGCCATACACGCCATCGCCGAAGCACAGAAACGCGGCGGCATCGCAGCCATGATTGACGCCGAACACGCCTTCGACCGCTTCTATGCCCGCAATCTCGGCGTCGACATCAACAACCTCCTCATAGCCCAGCCCGACAACGGCGAGCAGGCTCTCGAAATCGCCGAACAGCTCATCCGCTCGTCGGCCATCGACATCATCGTCATCGACTCTGTCGCCGCGCTGACACCCAAGAGCGAGATCGAGGGCGAGATGGGTGACCGCAACATGGGCCTCCAGGCACGACTGATGTCGCAGGCCATGCGCAAGCTCACAGGCACCATCGCCCGAACCAACACGACCTGTATCTTCATCAACCAGCTGCGTGAGAAGATCGGTCAGATGTTCGGCCCGACCGAAACGACAACCGGCGGCAACGCGCTCAAATTCTACGCCTCGGTGCGCATCGACATACGTTCGCGCGCGTCGATCAAAGACGGCGACGATGTTCTTGGCAAACGCGCCCTCGTCAAAGTAGTCAAAAACAAGGTCGCCCCTCCCTTCCGCCGCGCCGAATTCGACATCATGTTCGGCGAAGGCATCTCAAAGGCCGGCGAGATCATCGACCTCGGCGTCGACTATGACGTAATCACCAAAAGCGGCTCGTGGTTCAGCTACAACGGCACGAAAATCGCCCAAGGACGCGACGCCGCCAAGCGCGTCATCCAGGATAATCCCGAGCTCGCCGAAGAACTCGAGGAAAAAATCATGGCGGCCCTGCGCGCCGACGACGGCGAGGCTCCCGCCAAAGCGGCAGCCGCCAAAAAGACTGCCGACAAGAAATCAGAGGATACCGCCGAGACAGCTGCCGTCAACGACGACAAGCTCTTCGACGA